>Ga0208694_1001953_pt1 | contig 23234 bp, 17 predicted proteins | sample AD_UKC078_MetaG_FD_184442 | JGI IMG/M metagenome (GOLD analysis project Ga0208694, IMG submission 184442) | Active sludge microbial communities of municipal wastewater-treating anaerobic digesters from USA - AD_UKC078_MetaG (SPAdes) (version 2) | ecosystem: Engineered > Bioreactor > Anaerobic >...
AATCATAGTCGTAGATGAATTTGGCAAGATCGACCGCTGTCTGCGATCCATCTGCATGTATTATGTATGCTGAAGATAGGTCAGATACAGCGGAAAAGAGTTTTCGGTTTGTAAGAGCTGCTTGCGACACGGTTTCGCCTGGCACAAAAGTGTAAGCCGAGCGCTGGCTGGTTTCTGGTGATGCACCAGTGCTACTCAAACCTACTGCTCCCTCAAACCACGCCACAGGAAGGAGCTCCTGCAAGGATGGAACGGTGACTACATCATAGAGTCTCAGCTCCATATCCGGAAATTTGGTGTAATCGAACTGCATTTTTTCGCCCACAGGCGAGCTTTCGGAAAGATAATGCAAGAGCGTGAGGCGCGAGGTATTGGCTTTTTCAGTAAAGCCATCAGCGTATACGCTCACGAGCTCTTTGAGACCCTCGCCAGGCAGAAGCTGGTAGGTCCCAGGACGTTTTACTTCACCCTGTATTGTCACCAGATTGGTAAGGCTAGAAATCCTGATCTCATCGCCAGGCCTCAAGAAAGGATCCTGCGAAAGATCCCCATAGCGCTCCGCTTTGAAAAGATCGAAAATTTTCTCGTAGCCATCTGCAGATTTTACTTTGACATCGCGAAGCGAAGAATAGCGTGTAAGAAGCGGTGTCACAGCATCCCGCAATCGCGTAAGCCCTGTGATGCCCACCCAGCTCGATTTGGTCACCTCTCCTGTTACGAAGACATACATTGAGCCATAAGGGATTACGATCTTGTCTTCTGGTTTGAGTACAACATCTCCGCTTAAGTCGATACCATAAAGCAGCGTTTCAAGGTTGATCATTATTTGAGTTTCCTGGCCTTTGCGGATAATAAAGGCTTGCTCCATATTGGCCGATGGGAGAATCTTATCTTTCAAAGGCCGCAAAAGGGTCGATACAGTTATCCCTTCTCGATAGGCTGTTCGTAAGACTGCATAGTTCGTTTGGGCAACTGTCTGCTCACTTGTAGATATTCCTACAATGTCGCCGGCAATAGCTCCTTCTATATAGATAATAGGCAGGTACTCTTCCCTGCTCGCTACCCTTATACTGTCCCCATCCAAGAGCGCCGGAAGCTCAGCACTCGCTAGGTCAAAGACCACACTCTCACTCTCAGGCCTCTCTTCACTCGCACTCCTAGTCAACACCACCATGTCGCTCTTCGCACTCACCCCTAGGCCATCCCCATAGTAGCTTATAAGCTCATCCACCCCCTCATCCCCTGTTAGCTGATATATCCCTGGACGCCTTACCTCCCCCTCTAACGTCACTACACGCTCGGCCCTCTTTACCGTCACCACATCACCAGGCCGCAATAAGGGATTCTGGCTTATCTCTCCTTCTCGCTCGTATCTAAACAAATCATACACCGTCAGCTTTCCATCAGTACCCTTTACCTCCACATCTCTCATCGACGATAGAGACGTCAGATTATCCTTTATCGCCTCAGATAAACGTAAACCTCCGTAAACCTCTACTACACTCGCACCCTTCACTTCACCCTTCACATATACCGACGCATACCCATAGGGTATCACTACACGATCCCCAGCCATGAGTACGATATCCTTATCTTTGCTGTATTGGTACAACAACGTCTCAAGATCTACACTTATCCTCTCACTACCCCTCACTATATATACATGCTCTAAATCCCCTTGCTCAGAAAACCTCTCCTTTAAGGGCTCAACTACCTGCGATAGTAACTGCCCTTCCCTATATACTACCCTTACTAATCCATATGTCTCCTTTGCTTCTTCCTCACCCTCTTGAGCCTTCTCCTCTTGCCCTACCATAACTTCTGGCTTTACGGCTCCTTCTACATACACTATGGGCAAATACTCTTCCCTACTCGGAACTCGCACACTGTCCCCATCCAAGAGCGCCGGAAGCTCTTCACTGCTTAAGTCAAAGACTACACTCTCACTCTCTGGCTTCCCTTCACTAGCACTCCTAGTCAACACTACCATGTCGCTCTTCGCACTCACCCCTAAACCATCCCCATAGTAGCTTATAAGCTCCCTTATACCCTCTCCCTCCAATAACTGATACGTACCAGGTCGAAGTACTTCTCCCTCTAGCTTCACTACACGATCAGCCCTCTTTACCGTCACCACATCCCCAGGCCGCATATACGGATCCTGACTTAAATCCCCCTCTCGCCCAGCCTTAAATAGGTCATAGGTACTTACTTTCCCGTCCAGTGAGGCAATTTGCACATCGCGTAATGACGAATAGGGTGTCAGTCCAGTATTCACCACTGCCGAAAGTCGAGTAAGGCCCCACACAGTCACAACAGAGCTTGTTTGTACCTGTCCGTTTATTGGGACAGGGAAAATTCCAGTTGAAATAATAATGAGACTTGGAGAGGATTTCGGATATGCCGCCTCCACCTTATTTTCGATTAGAGTTTTAAACGAGCGGAATGTCATTCCTGAAGTCGATAACTTTCCTAAAAAGCCAAGGTTTACGGTCCCATCGCCATCAACAATGACTTGGAGCGATTGTGTCTGTGAACCAAGAAGATAGCTCAGCAAATATACATCTCCAGGAGTAACTGCATAGTCCACTGTGGCCATTGCAATCTTGGCTCTCTCTGTTGCCTCAGGAATTGCGATATTGTCTTTTTTATAGATATTGTCTGACGTAGTGGATAATGAGCCTGTTGCTCCTTGTGCTGTCCCTGTTGCTCCTTGTACCGCCCCCGTTGCAGTGCCACCACTCAGATTTCCGGCAATTTGCGCTTCCAGTAAGGATGTAGTGCGAATTGGAAATACAGCGAGCATGACAAATACCGCAACATAAATCGCATAGCCATTAATGAAGCGCCTTGCTGCGCCTTTTTGTGCCATAAATCTTGAAATTGAAAAAATTGAACATATTGAATATGCACGTTTCATCTGTATTCCTTCTATTTTCATGTTATTGTGCGGGAGCCTTGATCTATGCAAGCTTTGATATACCCTTGTCTCGATATGCTCTTGCTTTGCTGTACGCGAACTTTGATCTGCACTTGCCGCTATGAGCTCGCTTTATTGCTTTTCTCCGCGGCTTATTGCTCTAAAGCGCGCCATTGCAATAGGGTCTCGACGAATACTGAAGATCGATTCATCCACAAATGCGACCAATATGGCTACAACAAACCCTGCCAAGGTGGCTACAATACAGATCATACTGCGCGATGGACCCGATTTCATATCCGGCACTTCAGCCATTTCGAGTATCTGAAAGACTGGCTCCTGGCCTGTTGCATTAAATTTGGCAATCTCATACTGTTGAGTTAATATTTTGAAAAGTTCGGTCTGGACAGCGAGATCGCGCTCAAGCTTGGCATATTCAAAAGCAATGGTGGGCAGCTGCTGCTGACTTGGCATGATCTTTGAGCCCGAACCAGCACCAGTCTCGATTTCCTTGATCTTAGCAAGGAGCGCATCGCGTTCGTTGTTGAGCTGAGTGAGCTTGGGATCGTTGATCCGCGCGACTTTCTTGTAATTTTCGATCTCCATCTCCTTTAAGATGAGCTCCGACCGGAGGCGCGCGAGGATCGTGATTTGCTCAGTGGCAAGCGCTTCCACCTGGACAACGCCATATTTCTTTTGGAATTCCTTGATCTGAGCTTCGAGAGTGCTGATAGTCGCATCGACATCAGCAAGCCTTTTTTCCAGAAGGGCCTTCTGCTGTATCGCCTGGCTACCGCTCAGCTGTGCAAAACGCTCGGAGAGAATATTGACGGTCTCATCGACTACCTCTTTGGCAAAGGCCGGGTCCTTATCGGTAAATGAGATCGTGAAGATATTCGACTTTTCATCAATGGCGGCCGACAGGTTTTTGAGAACAGCTTTCCTCGTACTGGAAATGGGGTCCTTTTTTATCTTGTAGCGGGTGGTGAGATCGAATTTTTGGTTTAGCCTATCGAGCGTTGTGTTGGAAGTAGCCAATACTTTTGCAAGCTGCTGATTCGAATTCCCACCTGCTGAGACTCCCGCCATGCCTGCAAGGCCCGAAAGCCCCGACGATGATAACAATGACGAAAGGCTGCTTGAGGTCCCCGATGAAATGAGCATCGTCGCCTTGGGCGTGTAGACATTCGGCAGATAGCTCTTGTCGGGAGGCAATAAAAGCGAGCCCATTGCATATGCAAGCGAGCCAAAGGCTGCAAGAGCTGTGATTATGATGATGAGCCATTTATGCTTTACAAGCACTGCAACAAGATCGAGCAAGCTGATCTCGTCGTCGTTGTTTTCTGAAGAATTAGTACTGTTATTAGAAATAGCCTGCATTCCTTGCTTTTCTATAGTATGATCTTGATCCGACATTCCTTCCTCACTCATTGATTGAATTATAGCACATCTTATTTTGGCTTATTGGTATAGTAGCGATTCATGCGATTTTAAATCGATTTTAGACAGAATAACAGTATGAGAGGATGCAACTTTAACAAGGCTTCTATATTTTCTTTCCTATCAGGCTTGTTTCTTTCCTCAAATCAAAATCCTATTTTTGGAGGAGCGAATATCACGCACGAGCTCAACCATGTTATTCTAGGAGATATCCACGACATGCAAGAGTTTTGGCCGTCGCGCCAAAATTTCTTTGGTGACTGCTTGCCCGATGGAGCCGGCTCCGCCGATGACCAAAAAGCGCGAGCCCTTGATGAGGAAGGAGCGTTCCTATGAAAGAGTCGTGTTTCACCGACGAACAAATCGCTTTTGCCCTCAAGCAGGTAGAAATTGGGGGACACCAATGAAGCATAGTTTCTAACTTCAAAGTGTCCAAATGTTGGGGGGGACACCCAACCTTCCCTTGGAACAATCTTACACCATTGTCCAATTCTTGGGGTCCACCATTATAATGTGCGGTGTTCATAGTTTTTTTCAATCCAAGAACGATAGGCGCCGGAACGCACGGAGGCGATCCACTCGGGGTTGTCCAAATACCAGCGCACCGTGTGGCGCAAGCCTTCGTCAAAGCTAACCGACTGCTTCCAGCCGAGCTCGTTCTGGAGCTTGGAGCAATCGATGGCATAGCGGCGGTCGTGGCCGGGCCGGTCTTTGACGTACGTGACAAGCGCCTCGAGTTGCCACACGGGCTTGCCGGTCTCTTCGGAGACAATTTCGATAAGCCGGTGAAGCAGCCTGATGTTCTCCCACTCGTTTTCGCCGCCGATGTTGTAGGTCTCTCCGATACGTCCGCGCGCCATGATAGTCCACACCGCAGCGTTGTGGTCTACCACGTAGAGCCAGTCGCGAATGTTCTTGCCATCGCCATAGACCGGGAGGGGTTTGTCTTCCAGCATGTTGAGAATCATAAGAGGGATGAGCTTTTCCGGAAACTGATAGGGCCCGTAGTTGTTAGAGCAATTCGAGATGGTCACGGGAAGGCCGTAGGTGTGGCCATATGCTTTGACCAGGAAGTCGCTGGACGCCTTGCTGGCGGAATAGGGCGAGCGCGGGTCGTAGGGTGTGGTCTCCTTAAACGCGCCTTCCTCGCCGAGGCTGCCATACACTTCGTCCGTAGAAATGTGGTGGAAAAGCACACTCGTGCCAGCGCCCTCACCCGTTGCACCGGACAATGTGGCAGGATCATCGCCATACTTGCCCTTCCATGCCTGCCGCGCAGCTTCCAGAAGCGTGTAGGTGCCCATCACATTCGTCGTGATAAAGGATTGCGGATCAAGAATCGAGCGGTCCACATGGCTTTCCGCTGCAAAGTGCACCACCGCGTCGATGGCGTAGTCCGCAAAGAGCTTTTGCACAAGCGCCGCATCGCGAATGTCGCCATGGACGAATACGTAGCGATCCTTGTACTGCACAGCGATATCGGCAAGGTTCTGCGGGTTGCCCGCATAGGTGAGCGCATCGAGATTGATAACCCGACCGCTAAACCCAGCATCGGTGAAGAGGTAGCGAATAAAGTTCGAGCCGATAAACCCTGCTCCGCCAGTCACCAGGATATTGGAAAACGATCGCAAATCGGCCATCTACTATTCTGTATAGAATAGTTCTTTTTCTTTATTTGTGTTAAGGAATTCGTATTGAATGGTCCTACGAATTCCTCCTTCTATACTCACAGGGGGGATAAAGCCGGTTTCTGCTACGCTTGTGTTAAAACAGGTGTTCTCACAAAACTTCTTTATCCGTATGGAACTGATTGTGAACTTTTTTTGTGAAATCAGTGCCAATAAGTCAAACAACTTTCCACCTGCATAACCCATCCAATACGGTAAATGCAACCTTATCAGAGGTTTCCTGCCAAGCTGATCGTATACGGTCTTGACCAATGCATTCATATCAAAGTCTGGCTTATCCACATAGTTGTAAAGATAGAAACCTCGATCAAAAGACAACGTGTATTCAAGAAAGGCTGCAACATTCTCTACGTAAGCCATAGACTTTATGTTATTCCCAGAACCGACCATCATAAATACACTACTGGATATCTGTTCAAGTAGGTTATAGACATTCCCCCGATTTTGCTCGCCAAATACGACTGTAGGCCTTACTATGACTAACTTCCTGTGCTCAGGGTCTTTTTCAAACCAAGCCCTATAAACCTTCTCAGCCTCTGATTTTGTCCTGCCGTAGTCGTTGAAGTAATGGATTTCTCCAGTTTCGTCAGTACCAACTGGAGCAAAGCCATACACTGCAACCGAACTCGTAAAGACGATTGTATCAATGTAATTTCGTTCAGCTGCCGCACAGACATTCTTGGCTCCTTGGACGTTCACCTCGTCATAAAGGCTTCGAGGAGTGACATCATCCCGGTGCTCTGCCGCCAAGTTTATGATAACATCTCCACAAAGCTTCTTGCATAGATCGTCCAAGTTCCTAATGTCACATTGGACAGTACGTTCAGGAAATGTCCTACTTATTACCTTGTCGACAATGGTGAATTGAACTTTATCGTTTGCCAGTCGTTTGCAGATGCGCGTACCTATGAAGCCGGACCCACCAATAATTAGTATCATAAACAGTCCTATAATAATTGGTAATTAGTCATTTCTTGCATTCTTAGCTAATTTAACTTACGCAATAATTTATAAAATCGCATAAAAGCTCTATGAGGCACAATCCTCGGCGTTATCCTTAGGAATAAGTTTCGGATAAATTCGAGATCATCCAAGTAACCAATCTGATGCAATTTTCTAATAAAAACATACTCAACTTTTGCATACTTAAAACCTGACCTACGTTTCAGTTGATCAGGTCCAAATCGCATATTTACCAAAGGCTGCTGTATATTATAGAATTTTGATCCACTCATTGCCATCCGTATCCAAAGATAATAATCTTCAAAGAAATTCATGGATTGGTAATCGCCTGCCTTTTGCACACTAGATTTTTTGTACATGGTTGCTGGATGATTTAAGGCGTTTCTTAGCTTTAGCAAATGGACGATATCGTCATGGCGCTCTGGAACCCTTCTATAACTCACTATGTGACGCTCATTATCCACGAATTCACTCACCCAGGAACTACAGACGTCAACATCAGTCTGAGCGAAAACTTCAAGCTGTTTTTCAAACCTATCTGGCAACGAAATGTCATCACTGTCCATTCGTGCAATTATTTCGTTATTACAATGGCGCATACCTATCCTCAAGGCAAATCCAAGGCCACGATTCTCTGGTAAAGGTACACATATCAGCCTGCTACCCAGTACATTTCTCCAATCATTAATTGTAACGTATAACGGTTCAGTTAACGGTCCATCCTCTACTAAAATAATCTCATCGGGCTGAACGGACTGTTGAAAGGTTATGCTTTCCAGCGCCCTATGAAGAAACGCCGGATTTTCTCCAATGTAAACAGACATCAAGACTGAAAATTTCTCCATACCTACCTATAACCTCAAAGAATAGCAGCAATAGACGAACCGTTCAGTAAAGTTTACGGCCGCTATTCAAGTCACTCTTGCTTATCAACACCGGAAACCAGAAAACCGCGATAAAGAACGGAATAAAATATAGACTCCACACAAACATAGAAATAAGCAATATTCCAAGATAGAGACCAAGGAATATATATTTGTCCTCATGCTTTGCCGTCAACAATAAATAGAAATTCCTATATATTATATAAAAAAACACTAAGAATGATCCCAAGCCGTCCTCGAATAGAATAGCTGCCAAGGTATTGTGAATCCGCGGATAAAAACTAACAATTTGAGTTTTGTAGTATTCACGAAATAGAGACCCATCCTCACTCATCGAGTGACCCATTCCAATTATAGATAATGGAAATCTCTCTGAATAGAAATTAAGTCCTGCAGCTATCTCATATAGCCTGGATAACCCAGAACGCACATCGCTTTCACCAAACATTCTTAGGTTAAAGTAACTTAGTATCATCTGAAACATTTCAGTCTTAAAAAGTAAAAACACCGCTAAAAGGATTACTGCACATATTATACCAAGCACTCTAAGAATAGGACGAACTTTAATCTCTAAAACCCTATGCCTTCCTTTGCTCACCTTCCCCACTAGAACAATAATTGTAAAGATTAGCCATCCTATTATACCACTTCTAGAAAAGGTAAGCAGAAGTGCAACACTATAAGCAGCAATTAATAATCTATTAAGTATTATGAATATCCGTCCGGTCTCTTCCTTCTTGGTATGGCTATTCGAATATGCAAGTACCGATATAAACACCAAACATACCATCGAAAAATAGTTAGGATCGCTAAAAGTACCAGAATATCTAACCACCTTTAGCTCAGTGATCATTTCCAGGATATCAAAAACTATTCTCCCAATATACAGATATGACAAAGCGACAAATATCTTAGCAGTGTTTTCAAAATCCATCACGCTTGTCGTCAAACTGTATAACAGGATGTTTGCAACAAGCAAGATGTTGTTATACCAAACAACCGACGGAATACTTGGTATCATAATTCCGTTTAAGGTTATGGAGAGAAACAAGGAGGCTACCGATAGAAGAAGAAAGAGAAGTACTGCTTTATCAATCTTTATCGAGTACCTGAAAGATAAGGAAACGAATAGTATGTATAGGCTGACCTCCGAGTAAAGCAGCACATTATTACCTAAGTTCAACAGGTATGTACCCAACAGCAATAACAGCAAGTAGCTTGTGGAGGATCTTTTGCTAATATGAATGTGGAGTGATTTCATAGCATATCAATAAGAGCTAGAACTAAGTCAATTGGATAATCAGGATGCCATTAATTTTGACTTCTGACATGACTCTTTAGTGTCCCAATACGTCGGGTCGCGAACAATGGAATTAGAACAAGTACTTTGTCTAGCTTTTTAATTATATCATGCAAATCCATTGTATACTCGATTAAGCTCGGTGCAATACATTAGTGGGTCGCATAGTACTGAAAGCCGTTGTTTCGATTCTGCCTTGTATTTGCTTAGTTCGTCATAGTGGTAATCAATATCGACGAGTGTTTTTAGGATATTGGATGCAAATACCACTTTGTTCCTAGAATATTCAAAAGTTTTTATCGTGGGAAACATTGATGCAAACTCTTTCATTCCACCATGATTGGTGACTGCGAGCAGGTTCTCGCAATATATGGCTTCAACAATACTCATTGGAGCATTCTCGTAACATACAGACGGAAGAACGGCGATCGCACTGCATTTCAACTGTTCAATGACACTCACAGAGTTTAGAAACCCTTCAAAACGGATCCTTTGACCATAGGCCTTATTGATAGTACCCTTGAGTTTTCCCATCAGAGGACCATCACCAATAATCGCCAATTCGTACCCGCGTAGCTCACCGTGCTTTTGTGCCAACACAAATGCGTCAATCAACGCATCGACTCCCTTTTCGTATGACAGTCTGCCAACAAAAACAATCTGTCTAGTTATCTGCACACTCTTTTCCCCATACTAGAAAATCTTGACAAGAGGCCGCCGAAATCGATAGTCTATCTTAACATTTTAATGGATAAAGTCATTGACCCAATTGCTACAAACGACGATGTCTCCTTTGAAGTGTACCGATCTCCCGCTATTTGCTTAGTAATCCAAGACAACAAAACGAGTGCCAGTTTTGACCATTAGGTATCAAGACAAAGCCTACATATCAATCTTCACTTATTTTACCTGAGGATTGCTGTAACGTCAAATGTCAAAAGAGGGGTAACATTGGATTTCTTATGACCCTAAGTTTTCCAGACGCGATCCCTTCTTTCACCAGAATATTTCTGGCAAAATCGCTAGGACAGATAAATGTATCGACTATCTCGGTGTACTTAACTAGGTTTAGGATAACAATACGAATATATTTTAGCAGACTAATCATGATCCTCCCTCTATAGCAGCGATTTATGACAATATTACACTTAAGGTAAGATCGCTTCCCTACGCATGTTTGACAAGGCTTATTCATATGGTAGTTGAAAAGCGACGAATTAGGACATGCGATACCATAATCATGGACCGTTTGAATAACCCGAAGCGCCCGATTAGTACGTTTATATTTTCTTATAGCGTAAATAATAGATGGTGATATTTCGCCCATAAAAGAGTGAAGATGAATAACATCAATTTCGGTACAAGAAAAAAAACCTTCCAATTGTCTTTCATTGAAATTGTTAAAAATGTACCGTAAGGGGCGCAACCGATCCTTGCTAGATTCTAGATGTACGAAACCACTAACATAAGGCGCAATGACGACTTGCTCTGCGGGTTCCGCACATGAAGCCAGATAGAGCTCACAATCAGGCATATTTCTCTTGAGAATTCTTATAGTATCAAGTGCAACTTTTTCAGAACCACCGCCGATAATATGGTTAGTAATCATCAACACTTTCATTGAAAGTTCCCCTCTTCAGCTCTGAGCTTTCCTATAAGTACCCTACCAAATTACTTCTATAACAAAGTCTGCACCTATAGGAAAACGAAAAACCTTCTGCTACAAAACAAACAGAGCTTTGTTTTGTTTGGTTGATTCGCCTGAATTACTGCGTGATCTCACTCTAAGTCGAGCCCAAAACATCGCGCTATTAAATCCGATAATTTCCAATACTAGCATCTTATGCGACCAATCGAACATCAGATTGCTTGTGCTTGCTTGTACCGAAAACAGCCACTTGGAAAGGCACTAACTACTCGAGAGAGAAAATCTCCTACTATTGCCTACATGACGCATTAGCAGAAGACTGGAATCTAATACCATAGAAGTCAGAAAGTAAATCTGTCAACTCATTAGGCACTCTAACCATGTTTTGCAAGTCGATGAATTCGAATGCGTAAGTATAGCTTTATTCCCGCTGCCAGGTACGAAGAAAACACTTCTTAGCGAATTCTAATCTCTATCGTCATCCTTGGACACACAATACAATCTCTAGAATGCAGTTCTACTTTTTTGCCAATCTACAAACATGATCGGCTTTTGAAAAGCGTAACGCTCATCCTCACTTTTTCCCTCATCTTGCTTAGACTAACCTAATCAGTTACTTTGCATTCATAGACAAGTACTTACGCTTGACAATCGCAAAAAGCTGTGGAGAAACTACTGCAATTAGGCATTTTAGCTGACTTGACAATGTTTCATCTGAGAACTTCTGATGAAGACTCAGGAGCAGAAATCTTGTTGCCTTGAGTCTATGCCCGCTTACAGCCAATCTAATGGCAAGATCGCATTTTGCTATCGATTCACCTACATCGATTACCTGACCATATTCATTTGGAAGCCTTGTTCTAAGAACCTCATACATCGTGACTATATCCGCATATTGTTGCATTGGCGCAGTAGAGTTTGACAAGCCTGATTTCGTAATTCTGTAAACGGCAGTGCACTCTCCCATATAGCATATAGAAGCATTTGCGCTTAGACAGAGTGCAATCCATAAAGTCCAATCTCCAAACCATAAAGTGCTTAACTCTGCATCAAAAGGTGACAAATACTGACTTCGAAAAACAGTAGTTAGTGTACCTACAATATTACGCTTGATAACGTCTCGCAAGGTGAACTCTCTAATCCCTGTTTCCTCAACTCTTACCTTTCTTAATTTTTCACTATCTAGAACAAAATAATTGGTACAGCACATACAATATGCTGTGTTGTCAAGAACCACAACTTGTTTCTGAAGCTTTTTTTTGTCAATCCAGTAATCATCTCCTTCGCACATCGCTACATATTTCCCTCGCGCTGCAGCTCTAGCAAAATGTCCGTTGAATCTTATAGTACGGCCATCTTTGATTACATATTGTGTAAGTTTTCTATCCCTTAAGAATAGCCTAATCTTATCTGGATATTTATTTGCATATTCAATGCAGATTTCTCTTGTCCCATCAATTGAGCCATCTTCTCCTATAATCAGTTCATAAGGAAAATCCCCCTCCTGCATTAAGATACTATCAAGACACTGGCGGATATAAGGAGCATGTTGATATGTTATTGTAACAACACTTACTAATGGGATTATTTTATTTACAGGTTTATTTGTGCCACCATACTCCTCCTGAAGGGCAAGGCGCCTATGGTATTCTTTTTCTATTTCTGTCATTATCCCGCTTTCCTATTCTGTACTAAGGTAACAAGGCTAGACTTTACTAGCATAAACTCGTCAATTTTCATAATATTGGAAATGAGTAGATAAATTACCACTGCAAAAACTATAGATAATAGCATTATCAACCCATTATTTGGAAAGAGCTGACTTAAAACAAAAGCAGGTACACACGAACTTATCGACAGTATCAAGCAAGGAAGGATATCTTTGACCTGATCTCGAATTCCATAGCCAGTCATCTTTTTTGTGTAATATGTATTGATAAAAAGAGCAATAAAGGAAGAAGCTACATTACCTATTGCCATAAGCTCAACGCTAAAATTCATGACAATAAGGAGAATGCAAATTCCTACGACCTTTTTTATTATTTCAACGCGCAAGAACAAATCCGATCTACCTTTAACCATAAGTAAATTGAGGTTTATCGCATGGATCGGATACCACAAATAGGAAAAACATAGAATCTGAAGAATTATCGAAGCAAATTGCCATTTTTGTCCAAGGACTACATTGATCAGTGGTTTTGCAATCGCGGCTAGGCCAATCATCAATGGGAATATAATATAGGCTGCCAACTTAATATATTGCCGATAGGCAGCCAGAAGCTTCTCATCATCATCTGCAATTGTGCACAGAATTGGATATGTCACTCTTTGCATGATTCCCGTTATGTTTGAAGAAGGAAATTGAGCAAATTGATCAGCGCGCGAGTAATATCCTAGATCTTGTTTGCTAAATCTCCTTCCAATTACAAACTGATACAAGTTTGTGTATGCAGTGTTCAGGAGACCAGAGAAAAGAAGCTTCGAACCAAATGAAAACATCGTTCGTAGGGAGACAATTGAGAATTCCCATCGAGGTCTCCATGTGCTACGAATCCAAAAGAAAATCGTTGTCACGACGTTTGTTGCAAGCGCAGAACCCACCAATGCCCATGCACCATACTGCTGTGTTGCCAAAATGATGCCAACTATGCCTCCCGCTAAAGCTCCCGAAAATGAGGCAATCGCCTGATCCCTAAAATTGACTTTGATGGTAAATTGTGTTCTCTGAATAGCTCCCAAAGCGATTATCGGGAGGGAAAGCATATAGACGCGCGTTATGTCCGTTAACTCAGATGCTCTATAAAACTTGGCAATAAATGGTGCACCCAAGTATAAAAGAATATAAATAACAATACTAATGAATAGATTAAAATAGAAAACAGTGGAAAAATCCTTATCGGTCCTATCGAGCTTCTTAATTAGCGCATTCGTAAAGCCAGAATCGATAAACGCCTGTGCAATTGCCATAAAGATGGCGAGCATTGCAATAAGCCCATAATCAGATGGACTAAGAAGCCTTGCTAGGATAATCTGAAATATAAATTGTACTGCTTGAACTGAAAAGCGTTCTATTGCGCTCCAAAGAAAGCCATGCGAAGTTTCTTTTAATTCCATTATTGTTTTTTCAAAAAAAGGTAGTCTGCTAACCTAGCTATTAGGCCTGTAATTCTAGCAGACAATCTCGATTGAGTATAAGATCAATAGCCTACAGATTATTTCGAAGCAATCTAGCAGGATTCCCAACTATTATTGATCCAGCATCAAAATCACTCAGTACTACTGAACCTGCACCGACTAAGCAAAAATCGCCAATAGTAACTTTTTCTCTTATAGTAGAATTGCTCCCAATATGAACAGCCTTACCTATGTGAACATTTGCACCAATAACAGCATTTGTAGCTGCATGAGCAAATATTCCTAATGTACTGTCATGTCCGACAAATGAACCACCTAACAAAATACAATGATCCCCAATAGAAGTATCTGGCGACAATTGAACTTGAGGAGCAAACAAAACCCCCTTTCCTATACTGCACATCCCTTTTGGTATCGACGCTGAAGGATGTATAAGAGTAGCCCACCGATCATCAGGAATGTTTATTGATTGCAATTTTTCATAAGTGGTCCTTTCGTTCTGCATTCCGACATAGGCGACAAAGAATAAGTACTCGGGATGACTTAGATATTTAGAATAATCTTCTGATCTACCAAGCACAGGAAATCTTTTATACTTACCAATAAATGAGCTAGCTTCCATAAAATCGTTCAAGAACCCTACTACTTCAAAATAGCCTAAGTCTTCAGCAACTGAAGCAGCTATCATTCCAATGCCGCTTCCTCCAAATATTATTAGCTTATTCATTTACTTATCCTTTTTATTGATAGTTTCATACCTACGCAAGGTGTTTTTCGCGGCAATAACCATTGGAGGCCCAACAAATTTGCCGTCCATTATTGCGACGCCTTTATTCTCTTTCTCAGCTATATCATAGAGCCTCAAAATTTCTTTGGCAGACTCTACTTCAGAATCTGAAGGAGTGAAATACTTGTGCACAAGAGGCAATTCTTTGGGGTTTAAAACAAGCATGCCCTCAAAACCAAGTTTTTTTGCAAAGATCAAATTTTTCTCCAAATCATCGAGATCATGTAGATTTATGTGAACTGTATCTATTGGAATGACATTATTGGCCTTTGCTGCCATAGCAATAATTGCTCTTGGCCAATAAATCGATTCACCCTCTGGATCGTGTATTCCGCCCAGATCAGAAACAAAATCTTCACAACCAAATGCTATAGCTATAACTCTCTTTGAAGCAGAGCATATAGCGTCAACGTTGATAACTGCACTAGCTGTCTCGATAAGCGGAATTATCTTAAAGGTCCCAATCTCTATTGATTTCTCATATTCTATAGTTTCAAGCAATTTGTCAAAAAAATAAACATCTTCTCCTGTTCTACTCTTAGGATACATAAAGCCCGCGATACCAGGTATACTCAGATCATACACATCCTTTAACAGTTGGCCGCTTTCTCTATCATTAACGCGAGGGAAGATAACCCTGCCCTTAAACAGGTCTTCTTCAATTTTAGTTCTGATCATTTCCCTAGCTATCTCTTTATTGCGAGCAGGTTGAACAGAATCTTCAAGATCAAGCAATAATACATCTGCCTCTGATCTTGCTGCACTTTGCAAGAGTTTCTCATTGTGTCCTGGGACGAACATCAGACTTCGCATAGCAAAACTATTCATTTTTCACCTCCCTGCAGGGAATAAGAATCTTTCTTTGAAAACTTAAGACATCAACTTTATCTTGATTAAATGCTATTGATTCAATATGTACTATACCTCGATCAGGTTTACTCGATGATAGTCTCTTATCAAGTACGGTAGAACGGACATAAATTGTGTCGCCAATAAAAACAGGAGCGAGGTGCTTAATAAATTCGTATTCCAAATTTGCAATGGCTTTGCCACTTATATCAGGAACCGTTATTCCCACTGCAAGACTGAAAACTAATGTTCCAACTACCAGTATTCTCCCATGTTGGCTTTTAGAAGCATACTCTATATTTGTATGCAAAGGATGAGGATTCATAGTCATCAAAGAAAATAAGTTATTGTCGCTTTCAAAAATAGTCTTGGAGAATGAATGATATATAGTCTCGCCAGATACAAAATCTTCATAATATCTTCCCAGAATTGAGGGCTCCATTTTAGTTAGCGCTCCTTTATTAGCTCCATTACTATCATTATGTAATGCTAGCTTCAATTATGTTAGATATCAATGCAACATAGTTTACATTGAATGAGTTAAAGAAAGGAAGACATAGTATTTTTGAAGCAGTAATTTCAGACTTATGGCATTTTTGACCTTCAATGTATGGAAGCCTATTAAGTGACGGCCAAAAATACCTTCTTGGGATTATATCATTCTTCTTTAGATTCTCAACAACCTTTAATAACGTCTCTTCATTCTCAAACAGCACTGGATAATAGGCATAATTATATTCTAGCCCTTCAGGCAATTTCGGTCTTGTGATTAGAAGGCCCTTCAGCGCTTCATCATAGGTCTTGGAAAGCATTTTGCGTTCAGCGATATTCTGTTGCATATATGGCAGTACCGCTAATCCCATTGCTGCATGAAATTCTGAATTCTTACCATTTATGCCAAGCGTAAAGTGCTCATCGCCAATATGGCCAAAGCTCTTTTTAAGCGACACCTCTCGATCGAGCGCAGCATCATGCGTAATGACGCACCCACCTTCCACAGTGTGGAATAGCTTTGTTGCATGGAAACTACAGGTTGCTGCATCACCATAATCGAGCAGCGAGCGGCCCTTATACCGACACCCAAAGGCATGCGCTGCATCGTAAATTATTTTGATACTATGTTTTTTGCCTATTTCCTCAAGCCTCTCAACATCACATGGTAGGCCAAATACGTGTGTCGCAAGCACCGCACTAGTATCCTCATCGATTGCTGCTTCTACTAGGTCAGGATCGATGCACAGTGTTTCAGGATCAATATCCACAAAAACAGGTTCACAGCCTTCCCAAAGAATGGTGCTTGTGGTTGCAACATAAGAAAATGGTGTCGTGATAACCTTGCCCTTAATTCCCATTGCTTTCAATGCAATCTGAATTGCGATAGTTCCATTAGAAGTGAGCTGAAGATACTGTACGCCGAGATATTCCTTGAGCTTAGCCTCGAGCTCTTTTACAAGCGGTCCATTGTTCGTAAGCCAATGGCTCTCCCATATTTGATCCAAGTATTTTTCATATTCTTCTCTTGGTGGCAAAAACGACCTAGTAACATTGATCATAAATGAATCCTACCTCTGACCATAGTTGGTCTCTATCCATTCTCGATATTCGCCTGATTGAATATTCTCGATCCATACTTTGTTTTCGACATACCATTTTACAGTTCTCTGTAGGCCATCTTCAAAATCATATGCCTTTTTCCAGCATAGTTCACCCTTAAGCTTGCTGCAATCAATCGCATAGCGTCTGTCGTGACCAGGGCGATCTTTTACATAGGTAATGAAGCTCGTAATTTCAGAAAGTGGCGCACCGGTCAGCTCAGCGTAGATTTTGCAGAGTTCTTGTACAAGCCTGATATTCTCCCATTCGGTCTCTCCGCCGATATTGTACTTTTCGCCTGCCTTCCCCTGCTTCATGATCGTCCACACGGCCGAATTATGATCCTCGACGTAGAGCCAATCGCGAATGTTTTTGCCATCTCCATACACGGGGAGCGGCTTTCGTGCCTCCATGTTTAGAATCATGAGCGGAATCAGCTTTTCCGGAAACTGATACGGCCCATAGTTATTTGAACAGTTGGAGAGCGTAATCGGCAATCCGTAGGTGTGGAAATATGCCATAACAAGGTGATCCGCGGCAGCTTTCGATGCGGAATAGGGGCTTCGAGGATCATACGGAGTTTCTTCGGTAAAATACCCTGACTCGCCGAGCGAACCGTAGACTTCGTCAGTGCTAATATGGTGGAAAAGAACATCCTGCCTTTTTTGCCAAGCCTCCCGTGCTACATCCAACAGCACCTGCGTGCCGAGAACATTCGTCTTGACAAAGCAGGAAGGATCATGAATCGAACGGTCCACATGGCTTTCCGCCGCAAAATGCACCACTGTATCGATATCGTAACGCTGAAATACTTCTTCGACAGTCTCTCGATTACAAATATCGCCGCGCACAAAGATGTAACGATGATTCTGGCCAAACTGTTGTACAACATCATCCAGATTAGCAAGATTGCCTGCGTAGGTGAGTAAATCATAATTAATGATTCGACCTTGAAAATCAGGCTGGTGCAAAAGATATCGAATAAAATTCGATCCAATAAAACCTGCGCCGCCGGTAGCCAGCACATTCTGAAATGCGCGATTCATTCGACTAAGTCCTTCAGGTATTTGCCATACTCGGTTTTACCTAACGCCCGTGCCGCATCAAGAACTTGTTCTGCAGTGATCCAGCTTTGTTGATAGGCGATCTCTTCGAGACAGGCAATCATAAATCCCTGGCGCCGCTGAATCGTCGACACAAATTCAGAGGCATCTAAAAGGCTATCGTGGGTACCCGTATCGAGCCATGCAAAGCCACGGCCTAGCGGATTGACATGTAGACTGCCTTCCTCCAAATAGCGCCGGTTTATATCAGTAATCTCAAGCTCCCCCCGCGCAGAAGGCTTTTGCTCCTTCGCAAACTGTACGACCCGATTATCATAGAAATAGAGCCCTGTGACCGCCCAATTCGACTTTGGATGTGCTGGTTTTTCCTCAATAGAAATCGCCTTGAAATTCTCGTCTACCTCAACAACGCCAAAACGCTCAGGGTCTTTCACCGGATACCCAAAAATCTCCGCACCATGGCGAAGCCTGGCAGCGCGCCGCAACATTGTCGTAAAGCCGGTACCAAAGAAAATGTTGTCGCCAAGAATAAGGCTACACGAATCGCCAGAGATGAAATTCTCACCAATGATAAAAGCCTGCCCAATGCCATTGGGTTTTGCCTGAACTGCATATGAGAGCGAGATTCCCCACTGCGATCCATCTCCAAGAAGCTCCTCAAAGCGCGGCGTATCCTGTGGCGTTGAAATGACCAGAACCTCCCGAATTCCTGCAAGCATGAGCACGGAGAGCGGATAATAGATCATCGGCTTGTCGTAGACCGGCAAGAGCTGCTTGGAGACAACCTTGGTGGCAGGATAGAGGCGAGTGCCGGAACCACCGGCAAGGATAATACCTTTCATGGATGCCTCCTCTATTTTCTATTTTTTTAGGTTTTCTAGTTGCCAGTGTTGCCAGAATCAAGCCCATGTCGCTTTCTTAGAGACCTCAACGCATATGCTCTAAAGAACTCATACGACTGCAGCCTAAGAAGCTTGCTAAGACCAAAGAACCATGTTACCTGCGCACAGGAACCTAGATTGTGGGGTGTTCTGCACAGTACTCGTACCCACCCTATTGCACTAATGTTGATAATGAAAAGTATTGTAGTGCTCTTGAACGAGCAGAAGGCATTGGACATAACGGGGCATATTGCACTGACAAAGAGCCCGAGGGCATACAGACTGAACATCTAAACCACAAATGCGTCGGTCTGACCAGTGGCGCCAAAGTAATTGGCTATTAAGACTTCGCGAAAAAAGCCAATGAATTTACTTATCAGGGCCAGCACCGAAATAAGTAGGGCTGCCTGAGTTATAGTCTGTTTTTTCAATATTGACGGGATGTGCACTCGTACTCGGATATTTGATTGCTTTGAAACTTAACGGATTATATTAGATTCAAGCTTATTTTATAGAATACACTTTATAGGATCAACTCACATTATAGCTTTTATACTTTAAAAAGCTAAAGTGAAGAAATCCAGCCCCTTCCCCCTCTCTATCGCCGCCGCAACACGCTGATGGTCAAGGCAAGGTATGTCCTTAAAGCATTCATGACGCCTTCAAGGGGTATCTACGATGCTTCAAATTGAATGTTCACAAAATGAACACTCAGTTTATATACGAAGTATTGTCAAGATGCAAGGGGTCTTTAAAGAATTTTTAATGAAATGAATGCGATACGACTTGACAAATCCCGTCAAAGGGAATTAGTTTCTCGCTTTTTTGCGAATTTGGCGCGGACTTGTGGATCGGCGATGAGTTTTTGGAGTGCCTGTCGCGCAAAGGCTAAAAGGAGGCTCGCAAATCCCCCCGCGAGCGTACCGACAACGCACATATTAGCGCGAGCGGGCTCGCTCTTTAGTTCAGGAGGGACCGCGGGATCGATTACTTCGACAAAGACCTTCTCTGTGGCGTCTTGTAGACGCAGATTCTCAACACTGGTCAAAAGGCTTCCATAGATTTTCGTCGCAAGCTCTAACTGCGCTTGCATATTTGCATACTCGAAGAGCGCCTTCGGCGTTTCTGTCATGGCAGGCCCGACACCACCACCCGTCTTTTCAAAATTTTCAATTTGTTTTTGTATGGCGGCGAGCTGCGCTTTGGCCTGAGAAATCTTTGGATTATCCGCAGAGAGGGCGTTTTCGAGACTCGAAATTTGGATCTCGAGGGTGATTTTCTGTTGGATGAGCGAGCGATACAGATCGAGTCCTTGCTGACTTTGCGTCTGCGGTGCAATGAGTTTGTTCTTTTTTTGGTAATCCGCCATCTTGTTCTGAAGTTCGCGGACTTTCTTTTCTTGTTCGGCAGCCTGCTGTTCCAATACGACAATGTTTTTACCGCTCGCGGTGAGCACACGGTTTGCAAGGTCTTGCTGCAACAAATCAATCGCAGTATTGACGATGCGGGCGGAGAGCTCAGGGTCTTTTGTCTTAGCTGACACTTTTATCACCGAGGTTTTGGTATCGACGGAGACGGAGAAAACGTTCTTCTGAAATGTCTGAAGCGCTGCGGAGAGTGGGCTTATTGTCTTTAATTTTTCTGGTTCTTTGATGAGTTTTGGGATCAAATCGAGCTCATTGATCACTTTGGTGGCAAGCTCGCGGCTATTGAGAATCGCTTGAATCTTGACAGTAGGATCAGCAGAGCTCGCGCCTGGAAGGCTCACGCCCGCCATTGCCGCAAGCCCCGCGTATTGCGAAAGCGCCGAGGTAGAGCCTGAAATTGGCAGTAAGGTACTTGTTGCAGTATAGATATTCGGCTTACTCAGCGAGTAGAGTACTGAAAGCACTGCTGCGGCTGCGGTGATAATGATCACGAGCCATTTCTGCCGCCAGACAGTGGCAACAAGATCGACCAAAGTAATAGATTCCGCTACAGAACTATTTTGATCAGCCACACGTATCTCCTTCCATACTATACCTTACTCATGCTAGAGACCGAGCAATGTCTTTGCAGTGAGCGCGCTTGTAAGAATACTACTCACCAGCACAAAGCTATCGCGCACATAGGCCCAAGCCACCGAGACCTTTGCAGATTTCATTGGCACATACACAGTATCGCCTGGCTCGAGTTTATAATTCAAGATATTAGGCTTAAAGAACAAGAAACCTTTGCCTTGGGTGCTTTCGAGCTTACCGGAGGCGCGGATAATGTACGCTTTTGCGAGATCCGCTTCGCCCGAGAGCCAGCCCGATTCAGTAATCGCATCGCGAGCTGTCATGCCTTCTCTATAGAGCACTACATTCTGGCTCGATACTTCGCCCGAGACAAGCACATAGGTCGGAATCTTGGGGATGTAAATAAGATCATCGCGTTCGAGCCTTATATTTGCTGGCGATGTAGAGAGTTTCTCAAGGGAACCAGGTATGTCGAGCGAGATGCGACCAAAGCCTTCTTTATAAAGCTGCTTCAGATTGCCGAGTTTTGCCTTTTGCATTGCCAGATCGACCTGCATATTCACAATTGATGCAGCGTCGGATGACTGGGAGCTGCTAATGCTCGTCGGCAAAGAGGTTCCCGCTGCGGTGGCTGCCTCAAGCTGAGCGATGAGCCTGTCTACTTGAGTCTGCTGGGCTGTCGCGACTGATTTTCGGATGAGTACGAGGCCTTTTGGATAGGCATTGGCATCATAGCCTCCTGCAGCAGTGAGCGCATCCGCGAGCTTTATGCCTTCGACAAAGGGAATCGTCTGTGGCTGCTTGACCTCGCCTCGCACTATGACCACCGGCAGATGCTCATCGGGCAGAAGCGCTCGGATGGTTATCGAATCCCCTGGTGAGAGGATAATCTTACTTGTGGGCTGCTCCTTGAGATAGCTCTCCAAATACACCACCGTTGTTTCGCCTGTGATTTTCTTGATCTCTGCTTTGAGGTCGCTATAGGCGTTGGTGAGTGTGACACTTCGCAGGATGGATGAAAGTTCCATTTGGTCGTAATAGGGAATTATTTTGGGATCGGCCACTTCTCCTGCGATGCTCACTGGCTTTTGATAATATTTGGGATAGAACATGACATTATCGCGCGGACTCAGGGCAACATCGGCCTTCTTGGCAACCACTTGGTCGGGAGCAAAATTGATAATGGTATCTTTTGTTTCTGTATGCCGATGAATCTCTCCATAGCTTGTCTCTGTATCGATAAGTAGATCTTGTTCCTGGATTATATCGGAGAGCTGCATCCCCTCATACCAGGCGTAGCGACCAGGATAGCGAATCGAGCCTTTGAGCAGCACTGTATCAGAATACTTCGAAAAATCATGATTCTCCCCTGTATCGCCGGCAGCGAGAAAGCGAATGATGTCCCTTGGAAGTATCTGAAAATCCTGGCGCCCTTGGAACACTGCAATGGGACTGAAGGTGAGGTATTCTCTCCTTTCGCCCTCTTTCCAACGCTCAATTTCAGCATAATAGATATCAGTGGTCGAGAGTAGTTGTTCAGGCTCTATTACCTGCGAAATCATCTTCGACTCGCTAAATGAGTAAAGGCCTGGAAAATTCGCGGTCCCCATAATTGCAATTGCGTTGCTGAATCTGTCGAAGTCAATTTTATCAGGCAGATACTTCACAGGTACAAAGTGGATAGAATCTAGCGCTCGCAGCGGGAGATCATAGGATTTGTTGAGAACATCACGCGGCGAGAAGGCAAGGTATTCCCAGCTTCCATCAGCTTTTCGGCGTGTTAATTCTGCATAGTCAAGGTTTGTATCCTGGAGGATTTGGTCAGCTGTCACTACCGACGATAGCCTCAATGTAGGAGTCCGTGCATAGGGCCCTTGGTAGCGAATCGTCCCAGATACATTCACCACCTCAAGAAATAGCCCTAGGTCGGTAGTTATCCCAGCCGTACCTTGAATCACTGCCGAAGCGGCACTCGTCTGCCCTTCAGACACACTAGGCGCTGCAGTGCTCACTACTCCTACTGACCCCTGCAGAGCTTCCGCCGTACTCTCTTGACCTGGCGAAACTGCCGCCTCAGCAGCC
>Ga0208694_1001961_pt1 | contig 23162 bp, 18 predicted proteins | sample AD_UKC078_MetaG_FD_184442 | JGI IMG/M metagenome (GOLD analysis project Ga0208694, IMG submission 184442) | Active sludge microbial communities of municipal wastewater-treating anaerobic digesters from USA - AD_UKC078_MetaG (SPAdes) (version 2) | ecosystem: Engineered > Bioreactor > Anaerobic >...
GGGTCGGCCATATCGCCGAGGTGCGAGGACAGATGCGCGCGGCCGTCGGCCCCCATCAGACAGAAGGTGGTCTTGAGGTCGCCCCCGGTCGCCATGATCACCTCGGCGTCCCGGGATGGCACCCTCACCGGCAGCGGCGCGTACCCCCGCGACCGCCGCAACGGCAGTTCACCGCCCTCGTCGTCGATGGCGACCACCGAGTCCTCGCACGGCACGCCGATCGGCCGGTCGTGAGTCAGCACGGCATCGGCCAGACCGTCGATCCAGCCGAGATCCTCATCGCGGAAGACGATCGGCGAGCCGCCTTGGTTGGCCGAGGTCATCACCAGCGGGATGCGCCCGAGCCTCTCGAAGAGCAGATGGTGGATCGGCGAGTAGGCCAGCATCACGCCCAGGTCGGCCAGACCGGGTGCCACCGCGTCGGTAACCGCACCCGGCCTGCAGGGCACCAGGACGATCGGGGCGGCGGGTGAACTCAGCGCCGCCGCGGCGGCGTCGTCGACATCGGCGACCTTCCGGGCGGCGGCCAGATCGGCGACCATGACGGCAAAAGGCTTGGCGGGCCGGTTCTTTCGGGTGCGCAGCCGGGTGACGACGGCGTCGTCGTCGGCCCGGCAGGCCAGGTGGAATCCGCCGATTCCCTTGACCGCGACCACCTGCCCGTCACGCAGTGCGTCGGCGGCCGCATCGAGAGATGACGACAGCGTGGGTCCGCATTCCGGGCAGGCGATGGTCTGCGCGTGATAGCGGCGATCTGCCGGATCGCGGTACTCCGCGGCGCACCGTTCGCACATCGGGAAACCGGCCATCGTGGTGGCCGGCCGGTCATACGGCAGGTCGGTGATGACGGTGTAGCGCGGACCGCAGTTGGTGCAGGTGATGAACGGGTGCCCGAAGCGGCGGTCGGCCGGGTCGCGCATCTCGCGCAGGCAGTCCGCACACATCGCGATATCCGGCGGCACCAGAGTCCGGCCGTCATCCCCGGTCCGGCTCGCGACGATCTCGAAACCGGTCTGCCCGGCCGGCGTCACATCGGTGCGCACCACGGTGTCGATGCGGGCCATCGGCGGCGGACCGCCACGCAGTGCCGCGATCGCCGACTCGACGTCGGCCGCCGGGCCCTCGAATTCGCAGTGCACCGACCCAGCGTCGTTGTAGACCCAACCGCTGAGCCCATGCCGGGCGGCGATGCGTGCGACAGCCGGGCGGAATCCCACCCCCTGGACCACGCCGGTGATGTCGAGCCGAACCCGAACGACCACGGCGATTACGTTAACGGAACCGAACGACGAGCACGCAGACGTCGTCCGACCGCGGCGCCGGGGCAAGGTGATCGGCCAGCGCTGTGCAATCGAACAGTTTCACCGCAGGCCAGGCGGCGACCGTGTGCGCGGCCCGCGAGATCCCGTCCGAGACCACCAGCCCGGGACCCTCCACCAGGCCGTCGGTGTACATGACGAGGATGTCCCCGGGACCGACCGCGATGCTGCCGTCGGAGTAGTGCGCGCTCTTCACCGGTCCCAGGACGGGTCCGTTGGCGTCGACGAGCTGGATCACCTCGCCGGTCTCAGCCTTGCGCAGGAACGCCGGCGGATGACCTGCGGAACTGTAGGACAGCACACCGGATGTGTGGTCGAAGACCGCCGACACCATGGTGACGAACTCGCTGCGGATGACGTTCTCGGTGAAGCTGTTGAGGTCGACCAGCATCTGGGCCGGAGACTGTCCCCGATGGGCCAGGGCGCGCCCGGCGCTACGCATCGCGGCCATGTCCTCGACCGCCTGCAGACCGTGCCCGACGATGTCGCCGACGGCGAGGTAGGTCCGGTTGTCCGGCAACGACAGCACGTCGTACCAGTCGCCGCCCAGACCGTGCACGGTGTCGGCGGGTTCGTAACACACGCAGTACTCGATCCCCACGATCGCCGGCGGGCTGGCCGGATGCAGCGCGGAGTGCAGCACCGCCGCCCGCGCATGCTCGTCGGCGTAGGACTGCGCGCGGGCCAGTGCCTCACCCACCATCGCGGCCACGGCGGAGATGTAGGTCAGCTGCTCGGCATCGAACTGGTGCGACGGGCCGAATCCCAGCTGGAGGACACCGGTGACGCGCTCACCGGAGAACAGCGGCCAGGCGGCCAGCGATCCGGAATCCTGGTCGACGACCACCGGGACGGCGGACCGCACCACATCGTCGGCGATGGCCGGTTCGTGGCGGCCACCCTCCTCTGCCACCCACTCCAGCCGGCCGCGGTCATGATCGAGCAGCCCCAGATTGAACGCCGTCGCACCGAGATCGCCGGGTAGCCGGCGCCCGATCACCTTGCCGACATCGAGCGGGGTGAGCGCGGCCGACAGTTCCTGCGCCAACCCGGACAGCGACTCCAGCCGCAGCCGCTCGCCACGCTCCACGTCCCGCTCCCGGACGGCACTGGTCCGCGTGGCCACCTCCTGGGCGATGACCATGGCGGTCAGCACCAGAACCGCGACGAAGACCTGGGCCAGTGCGACTTTCAGCGGGTCAGCGGTATCGGCGTGACCGAGGAGCCCGTGCTGCGATCCGGTGAGGTAGTTGCCGATCGCGGCCACGATCACTCCGGTCAGCGCGGTGCCCAGAACCCCGAGGCGCACCGCCGCGACGGCCAGCACCGGCAGCGTGGTGGTGGCCGGGAGGATCTCCGTGCTGAACGCGATGACCGACCCCACCGCCGCGGCGGCGAGAATGGCGGCCGTTTCCAGCGGACGTGACCGCAGGATGTGGGATTGCCTGCTCCACAACAGAATCGAGGCGCCGATGGTCAGAACGCTGATCGCATCGCCGGCGAACCACTGCGTCATCCCCTGGAACAGCGGCACCCCGAACGCCCAGAGCTTGGTGAGGCCTCCGATCAGGGCGCCACACAGCGCGCCGACACCGGCAGCACCGAGGACGTACACGGTCAGATCTCTTGTCCTGCGCAGGTCGGGGGTCCCGCCGCACCAGGCCCGGACCACCGCCGCACCGACCAGGGCCTCTGCGGTGTTGCCCACGGCGAAGCCGGCCGAGATCGCCCAGTTCAATCCGCTGACCCGATCGACGATGAGTTCAGCGATCACCAGTGCCGCGATGATCACCGGCCACCGGGAGCGATGCGTCAGCAACAGTGCCGCGACGGTCATCCCGCCCGGTACGAAAAACGCTGAGGCCGTCGTGGAACCGAACGCCCACGCCGAAGCGACCGCGCCGGCAAGGTAGGCCACGAACACGATGACGAACACCCGGATCGGGGCGGACGGTGCGGACACCCCCTCATGACGCCCCACGGCGGGATCTTAACGCCGACGACACGTCTATTTCGCCCTTTGGGTAGCGTTCTGCCGGTGCACGAACTGTCGCTGTGCCAGGCGATTGCCGGCGTCGTCAAACCGCACGCCGCCGGGCGCCGGGTCGACGTGGTGCGTCTGCAGGTCGGCGCGCTGCGTCAGGTCGTACCCGACACCCTGCTGTTCTGCTGGACCATCGTCCGCGACCACGAGGACATGGCCGAGGCCGAACTGGAACTGGAGCTGGTGCCGGCCGAGGTGAAGTGCCGCGCCTGCGGCGCGCAGTCCGAGATCGCCTCCCGGTGGTCGGTGATGTGCCCGCAGTGCGACAGCGGCGATGTGGAAGTGGTCCGGGGCGAGGAGTTCCTGGTGACCTCGTTGGAAGTCTCCGAGAGGGTCTGAAAAGAAATGGGTCGTTTTCACCGTCACGACGACGGCACCGAGCACAGCCACGATCACGATCATGGGGATCACCACCACGATCACCTCGGCGACCACAGCGGCTATGCGACCGGCACCGAGCGTATCGAGGTGCTGGAGTCGATCTTCGCCGAGAACGACAACCGCGCCGCGATCAACCGGGAAGCCTTCGAGGCCAACGGGATTCGAGCGCTGAACCTGATGAGCTCGCCCGGATCGGGCAAGACCACCGTGCTGGCGGCCACCCTCGACGAACTGGCCGGCGAGGTCGCCGTCGGCATCGTCGAGGGCGATATCGCCACCGACCTCGACGCCGCCAAACTCGGCGGCCGCGGTGCGCAGATCTCGCTGCTGAACACCAACAACGGCTTCGGCGGCGAATGCCATCTCGACGCCCCGATGGTCAACCGGGCACTGCAGGGCCTGGACCTGGGCGCACTGGACCTGGTGGTGATCGAGAACGTCGGAAACCTGGTGTGCCCGGCCGAGTTCGACGTCGGTGAGCACGCCAAGGCGATGGTGTACTCGGTCACCGAAGGTGAGGACAAGCCGCTGAAGTATCCGGTGATGTTCCGTTCGGTGGATGTGGTGCTGCTCAACAAGATCGACCTGGTGCCGCACCTGGACGCCGACGTCGACACCTACGTCGCCCGGGTCCGCGAGGTGAACCCGACTGCCACCATCCTTCCGGTGAGCGCCCGAACCGGCGAGGGCATGGGCGCCTGGTTCGACTGGCTGCGCGACTTCGCGCGGGCAGGTGCTAAGAAGTGAGCGTGACCGATACCCAGTACGTCGTCGTCGAATTCGAGGAGTCCGCGCCGGTGCGCGCCGGCTTCGACCGGCTGCACACCCTCGCCGAATCCGGCTCGGTCACGGTGCTCGACGCCGAGTTCATCCGCTCGATCCAGGGCATCGCCAGCACGGTGCCGGCCAGCCGGGTCGATGCCGGCCTCGCCGAATTCGACGCCCTGGACACCCGACTGCTGAGCCAGTCCGACCTCGACATCGTGGTCGACACCATCACCGGCCGCCACATGGTGGCCGCGGTCCTGGTGTTCTCCGGGCCGATCGACGAGGCGCTCGCCGACTGGGCCTCAGCGGGCGCGGTGGTGGTTCGCCACGGTGCGGTCGCCCCTGCCGACCTGGCCGCCGCACAGGCCGGCGAGTCCGGGGTCAGCCTGCTCGGGGTCTAGTCGCCGAACCGCACGGCGATGATGCAGATGTCGTCGCTGCGCGGCCGGGGGGCAAGCACTTCCTGCAACGACGCGCATCCGTCGGGCAGCACGGCGTCCGGACCCCACCCGGCGATGATCTGCTCGAGTCGCGCGATGCCGACTTCGATGTCCGAACCGCGGGATTCGACCAGACCGTCGGTGTACATCACCAGGACGTCTCCGGGTGCGACGGGCACCGTCATCTCCGGATAGTCGATGTCCTCCAGCGGACCGAGGACCGGACCCTGGGCGTCGAAGAGTCGGATCACCGCACCGGTCGCGGCCCGCCGCAGCAGGCAGGGCGGGTGCCCGGCCGAACCGTAGGTCAGCGTGCCGGCTGCGGAATCCAGAATGACGACCGCCATGGTGGCGAACTTGCCCCGGCTGGCGTCCCTGGTGAAACCGTTGAGTTCGGCGAGCAACCGCGACGGGGAAAGCCCCTGGTGGGCCATCGCCCGGCCGGCGCTGCGCAACTGGGCCATGTCCTCCACCGCCGGCAAGCCGTGTCCCACCACATCGCCCACGGCGAGGTACTGACGGCCGCCCGGAACCTCCATCAGGTCATACCAGTCGCCGCCCAGCCCCTGGGCGACGTCGGCCGGTTCGTAGACGACGCACAGGTCCAGTCCGAGGGTGCCGGTCGGCGTGGTCGGCAGCACCGCCGATTGCAGCACGGCAGCCCGGGCGTGTTCGTCGGCGTAGATCCGGGCACGCACGAGGGCCTGACTCACCAGGGTGGCCACCGCCGAGACGTAGGCGAGCTGGGCGGCATTGAGTGGCTGGCGCTCCGACCACACCAGCAGCAGCGCCCCGATCGGAGAGCCACCGGATGACAGCGGCCAGCCCACCACGCTCTCGGTGCCGCTCATCTGTTGCCAGTACACCTTGGCGGGATAACGCCGCGCGTATTCCGCCGATGTCCGCACCAGCACCGGCTGACCGGATCGCACCACGTCGGTGGCCACGGTCCGCTCACTGATCGCCACACCGCCGCCGAACTCGTCAAGCACGGCCTGCGGGTAGCCGGCCATGGTGATCCATTCCAGCGTCTGTCGATCGGGACCGACCAGGCCCAGGTTCACCGCCTTGGCACCGGCCTCGTTGAGGACCTGGCCCTCCAGCGCATCACCGATGTCCTTAGGGGTCAGTGCCGCCGCCAATTGCTGCCCCAGCCGCGCCAGCGTTTCCAGACGCAACCGTTCGCGTCGCTCCACCTCGCGTTCGCGGACGGCTCGCATCCGCGCGGCGGCCTCCTGCGCGATCAGCACGGCGACGAGCACATTGACGGCGATGAAAACCTGCGCGAGCGCCAGCTTGCTGGCTTCCGGCATGTCCATCTTGATGAACAGTCCACGGCCGGAGACGGTCATGATGTTGGCCACGAAGGCCACCACGATTCCGGCCGTCGCGGCGCCGATCATGTCGAGCCGCAATGCGGCCCAGGCCAGAATGGGCAGCACCAGCATCGACGGCGGGATCTGGCTCCAGAACGCCCCGACCGAGACCAGGGCGGACGCGGCGAGAACGCAGGCGGTCTCCCAGGGCCGATCCCGGATGACGTAGGACTGCTTGCGCCACAACAGGATCGGCGCGGCCACCACCAGGACACCGATCGCGTCACCGGCGAACCAGTGCACGACCGCGGCGGGGAACCAGACGTGATGCAGCACCGAGATGTTCCAGCCGCCGATCAGCGCCCCCACCAACGGCCCCACGATGCAGGCGCCGGCGATGAACAGCAGGAGGTCCTTGCGGTGGCGCAGATCGGGTGTGCCGCCGCACCAGGCGCGCACCAGGGCGGCGCCCACCACCGGTTCGACCGCATTCGCGATCGCATAGCCGATCACCTCGGTGGGAAGCTCGCCGTAGACGACGTCGACCAGGAACTCCGCGAGCAGCACCGCCACGACGATCACCGGCCACAGCGAACGCCGGCTGAGCAGCATCGCGGCCACCGTGACACCGGCTGAGGGGAAGAAGGCCGGACCCACCGTGGCCCCGAAGGCCTCCCACGACAGCACTGAACCGGCGGCATAGGCCACGAACACCGCAGTGAACAAGCCGGTGGCGGTACGCCGGACATCAGCGTCCCGGTCTCCCCCGCTCGGGCTCATGTCAGCAGACTATCGACCACCTTGGAGCCCTGGGGGTGTCAGCCGGGACCGAAGCGCACCATCAGCAGGCAGAGGTCGTCGTCGTGCGGGGCCGGGGCCACGTCCTGCGCCAGGGCCTCGCAGTCCAGCAGGGCGGCCGGCGGCCAGGCCTCCAGCACGTGCTCGAGGTGGGAGATCCCGGCCCGGAGATCCTCGTCGTGGTGCTCGACGAGTCCGTCGGTGTACATCACCAGCACATCACCGGGACGCACCGAAACACTGCACTGGACGTAGACGGCGTCGTCGAACGGTCCGAGCAACGGCCCCTGCGAATGAGCGAGCCGGATCACCTCGCCGGTCTGGTCTCGGCGCAGCAGGGCCGGCAGGTGACCGGCCGAACTGTAGGTCAACGAGTTGGTCAGCGGATCGAAGATCGCCACCAGGGTGCTGGCGAACTCACCGCGAATCTGATGGGTGGCGAAGCGATTCAGCTCGGTGAGGATCTGCGCCGGCGCCAGGCCCTGATGGGCATAGGCGTTCCCGGTGCTGCGCAGCCGCGCCATGTCCTCGACGGAGAGCAGTCCGTGACCGATGACGTCTCCGACGGACAGATAGGTCCGGTGGTCCGGGAGTGCCAGCACGCTGTACCAGTCACCGCCCAATCCGCGCGCGGCATCGGCGGGTTGGTACAGCGCGCGGTACTCGAGTCCGATCGCGTCGACCTGGGCCACCGGTTGGGCCACCGAATGCAGCACCGCCGCGCGGGCGTGTTCGTCGGCGTAGAGGCGCGCCCGCACCAATGCCTGGCTCACCATGGTGGCCACCGCCGAGATGTAGGCGCGTTGCGAGATGTCCATCGGCTGCGATTCGGACCACGTCAGGACCAGTGCTCCGAACGGCGCCCCGCCGGAATCCAGCGGCCAGCTCATCACCGCCTCAACGCCGCCGCCCAGCACCCACTGTGCGGCTTCGGGATAAACCGCGGCGTACTCGGTGGCCGTCTGGATCTCGATCTGCTTGCCCGATCGGACCGAATCGGTGGCCGCCGTCCGCACGTCCAGGCTGACACCGTTTCCGAACGCCTGGGTCATCGCGGCGGGGTAGCCGGACATGGTGATCCATTCCAGCCTGCTGCCGTCGGCGCTGACCAGTCCGAGACTGAGGCCCTGGGCGTCGGCCTCGTTGAGCACCTCGCTCTGCAGCGCCTGACCGATGTCCTGCGGCGTGAGGGCGGCGGACAGCTGGCGGGCCAGCCGTGCGAGGGTCTCCAGGCGCATCCGTTCCCGGCGCTCGGTCTCCCGTTCCCGCACCGCGTTCAGCCGCGCCGCGGCCTCCTGCCCGATCAGCATGGCGACCACCAGGATGGTCGCGACGAAGGCCTGGGTGAGGACGACCCGGGCCTCCTGTGAGACGTTCGCGCTGCGGAACAGTCCCCGTCCGTGCATCGTCATCGTGTTGGCCAGGAACGCGGCCAGGGCGCCGGCTATCGCGGCGCCGAGCATGTCGAGCCGGAAGGCCGCCCAGGCCAGGACCGGAAGGATCAGCATCGACGGCGGGGCCTCGGTCCAGAAGGACGCGATCGACAGCGCCGCGGTCACTGTCAACACCCCGGCCGTCTCCCACGGGCGGCGCCGCAGGACGTCGGACTGGTAGGTCCACAACAGGATCGGCGAGGCCATCACCAGCACGCCGAGCGCATCACCGGACCACCAGGTGACCGCCGTGCTGAGCCACGGGGCGCCACTGTTCATCGCGCTGGCGGTGCCGCCGATGAGTCCACCCACGAACGGCCCGGCCAGGCAGGCACCGAGGAGGAACAGCACGAAATCCTTGCGCCTGCGCAGATCCGGCCGGCCACCGCACCAGGCCAGCACCAGCGACGCCCCGATCAACGGTTCCACCACATTGGACGCGGCGAAGGCCAGCGACAGCGGCAGCGGGCTCCCGTAGAAGGTGTCGACCAGGATCTCGGCGGGGACGACGGCGGCGGCGACCGCGGGCCACAGCGCACGCCGGCTGAGCATCATGGCGGCGGCGGTGACACCGGCCGACGGGTAGAAGAACGAGGGACCGATATCCGAGCCGAAGGACTCCCAGGACAACACCGCACCGGTGGTGAACGCCAGGAACACCATGGTGAACAGGCGAACGAATTCAGCTCCGTACGCCCGGTTCATGAAAACCACCCTATGGCACCGGCGTCAGATGCCCATTTTTCCGTCGAGTGAGGAGCCTTGCAGAGACGCACTCGCACTTTGTCTGCAAGGTTCCTCACTCAACGAGGAGGCGGGCTACTTGATCAGCGGATCGCGAGGCATGCCGAGGATGCGTTCGGCGATCTGATTGCGGGTCACCTCGGAGGTGCCGCCGGCGATCGCCATGCCGCGGGCGCCCATCGCCGCCCGCGCGGCCAGCGCCCCCTCACCGCTGTCGAGGACCATCTCCGGGCCGAGCAGGCTCGCCGCGATCACGCCCTGCTCCTGAAAGTGTTCGGCCAGTTTGAGTTTGGTGATGTTGCCCTCCGGGCCCGGACCGGCGCCCTCGATGCTGCGGACGGCACGGCGCAGGTTGAGCAACCGCAGTGCCTCGTCCTCGGCGAGGAACCGGCCGACCCGCTGGACCGCGCCCACCATGCGGTCGCCGTGCGTCTGGGCCAGGTGGACCAGCCAGGCCGACGCCGGGGCGATCCCGCCGGCGCCACCGCCGATGCTCACCCGCTCGTTACCCAGGGTCGCCCGCGCGACGGCCCAGCCGGCGTTGGGTTCGCCGACGACGTCCTCGTCCGGCACGAAGACGTCGTTGAAGAAGACCTCGTTGAACTCCGAACCGCCGGTGATCTGGCGCAGCGGCCGCACCTCCACGCCCGGCGCCTTCATGTCGAGGATGACCATGGTGATCCCGGCGTGCTTCGGTCCGTCGAAATCGGTACGCACGGTTGCCAATCCGCGCCGGCAGTAGTGCGCGCCACTGGTCCAGACCTTCTGCCCGTTGATCTTCCAGCCGCCCTCGACCCGGGTGGCGCGGGTCTTGACCGCGGCGGCGTCCGAGCCGGCCGACGGCTCGGAGAACAGCTGGCACCAGATCTCGTCCTTGCGCAGTGCCTTCTCCACGAATCGTTCGATCTGCGAAGGCGTTCCGTGCTGGATCAGGGTGAGGATCACCCAGCCGGTGATCCCGTAGTCCGGCTTCTTCACCCCGGCCGCGGCGAACTCCTCCTCGACCAGGAGTTGCTCCACCGCCCCGGCGGCGCGGCCCCACGGCTTCGGCCAGTGCGGCATCAGGTAGCCCGTCGCGATGAGTTCGTCGAGTTGGGCCTTCTCGTCCAGCGCTGCGATGCGCTGCGCCTCGGCGCGGATCTCGGTGCGCATCGCATCGGCCTCGGCCGGCAGGTCCAGGCTGTTGGCTCGGCTGGTCCCGGCCACGGTCAGGGTGAACACGTCGGTGGCCGGGCCGTCCCCGCCGAGCAGTGCCTGCAACGTCATCGCGCGGCGCAGGTGCAGGTGGGCGTCGTGCTCCCAGGTGAACCCGATCCCGCCGTGCACCTGGATGTTGAGTTCGGCGTTGCGGACATAGCCGCTGAAGGCCAGCGTCGCGGCGGCCGCGGCGATCAGCTGGAACTGTTGCTCGTCGTCGGCGGCAGCGCGGGCGGCGTCCCACACGCACGCCACCGCCGACTCCGACCCGACCAGCATGTTGGCGCAATGATGCTTGACCGCCTGGAACGTGGCGATGGTGCGGCCGAACTGCTCGCGGACCTTGGCGTACTCGACGGCGGCGTCCACGCAGTCCGACGCACCGCCGACGGCCTCGGCCGCGAACAGGGTGCGGGCCCGGGCCAGTGCGGCGGCGTGCGCGCCGGGCAGCACGTCGTCGCGCACGGCGGCGTCGGCCAGAACCACGTGGCCACAGCGCCGGGTCCGGTCCAGACTGCCCGGCAGTTGCACGGTCACCCCGGCGGCCGCCCGGTCCACCACGATCATGTCGTCGCCGGCGGCGAGCAGGAGAACGTCGGCCAGGCCCGCGCCGATCACTACCCCGGCATCCCCGGAGGCGTGACCGTCCGACACCGTCACCGCACCGCCGAAACCGACTGCCGCCGTGCGGGATCCGTCGACGAGACCCGGCAGCAGCCGGGCCTTCTGCTCCTCGCTGCCGACGGCGGCGATCACCGCGGAGACCACCGCGGTCGGGACGAAGGGCCCCGGCGCCACCGCCCGGCCGAGTTCGTCGATGACCACGACCAGTTCCGGCAGGCCGAAACCGGAGCCCCCGTACTGCTCGTCGATGTGCAGACCGAGCCAGCCGAGTCCGGCCAGTTCCCGCCAGAAGGCCGGCTTGGTCTCGGCGTCGGCGTCGAGCAGTTCGCGGGCCGCCCAACGCGCCTTCTGTGCGGTCAGGAACGAACGGGCGACCTCGCCCAGTTCACGGTGGTCATCGGTCAGTGCGATGGACATCGCGTCGCCTCCTGTAGTCATCGGCCCCGCTTCGGACGTTACCGCGCGGCGGGACGGGTGGCAGCAGGCGGCCCACCCGGCCTCATCTGGGCTATTTTGGGAATATGGCCGATTTTAAGAGCGGGCGGATGGCGGCAGGACTGGCGGCCGCGGCCGTCGGTGTCGGGGTGGCTCAGCTGCTGGCGACGTTCTTCTCCCCCGCCGCCGACGTCCGGACCTCGGTGGGCAGCGCGGTGATCAACCTGACCCCCGGCCCGGTCAAGGAATGGGCGATCCAGACCTTCGGCACCTCCGACAAGCTGTTCCTGACGGTGATGGTGCTGGTCGTCATCGCTGCGGTGGCCGCGGTCTCCGCACTGTGGGAGCGCTCCCGCATCCCGGTCGGCAGCCTGGCGATGATCGCCGCCGGGGTGGCCGGCTGCGCGGCGGTGCTCACCCGTCCCGGCGCCGGAATCCTCGACATCGTGCCGACGGTGGTCGGCGTCGCCTGCGCCGTCGGGGTGCTGCGCCTGTTGACTTCTCCAGCCGCGGATACCGGAACCGTGGCGTCCGTCGACGTCGATCCCGGTCGACGGCGATCCCTGATGACCCTCGGCTTCGGCGCGGCCGGTGTGGTGGCCGGTATCACCGGCATACTGCTCACCCGCACGGTGCGGTCGGTCTCCGCCGAGCGGGACACCCTGGCACTGCCCGAACCGGTCTCCCCACCGACAGCTCCGCCGGCCGATGTGGCTCCGAAAGGCGTTGAGCTGCCGAGTTTCATCACCCCGAACGACAAGTTCTACCGGATCGACACCGCGCTGAGCGTGCCGCAGGTGTCACGCGCGGACTGGAAGCTGCGCATCCACGGCATGGTCGACCGCGAGGTGACCTACAGCTTCGACGACCTGCGCCGGTTCGAGGCGATTGAGAAGACGGTGACGCTGACCTGTGTCTCCAATCCGGTGGGCGGCGATCTGATCTCGAACGCCACCTGGACCGGGTACCGGGTGGCAGACCTGTTGGCCGCGGCCGGTGTGCGCCCCGACGCCGACATGGTGCTGTCCACCTCGGTGGACGGCTGGACCGCCGGGACGCCGGTCGAGGCCCTCACCGACGGCCGCGATGCGCTGCTGGCGATCGGGATGAACGGTGTGCCGCTTCCGGTCGAACACGGCTACCCGGCCCGGCTGGTGGTGCCCGGCCTGTACGGATACGTCTCTGCCACGAAGTGGCTGACCGATCTGGAGCTGACCCGGTTCGATCACGCCGAGGCGTACTGGACCAAGCTGGGCTGGTCGGCCAAGGGGCCGATCAAGACCGAGTCGCGGATCGACGTGCCGAGAATCGGACAACGCGTCGCGGCCGGACCCACCACCTTCGGCGGGGTGGCCTGGGCACAGCATCGCGGCATCAAGACCGTCGAGGTCCGCATCGACGACGGGTCGTGGCAGCCCGCGCAACTGGGCGCCGCCTATTCCAACGACACCTGGCGGCTGTGGTCCTTCCCCTGGAACGCCACCCCGGGACCGCACACCATCACGGTGCGCGCCACCGACAACACCGGAGCGGTGCAGACCGAGGAGCGGATGGGCGTGATCCCCGACGGCGCCACCGGGTGGCACACGGTCTCGTTCGACGTCCGCTGAGCCAAGCGGCTAATTCATCGAGTCGATCAGGTCGCCGACCGTGCGGTGCGACTCCAGCGGATGACGGAGCCGCCCGCTGCGATCGACGGTGTAGGTGTTTCGCCGGCCCTGCTTCGTCTTGATCAGGTAGCCCTCGGCGGTGAGGTCGGCCAGGATCGCCTGGACCGCGCGTTCGGTGATCCCGATCTTCAACCCGAGTTCACGTGCGGTCAGCACCTCACCCCCGGCCAGGATGAGGAGCACATGGCCGTGATTGGTCAGGAATGTCCAGCCGCGGGCTGGGGCGTCAACCATGGTGACCGGCTACCCGCCTTTCTCATTCGCGAAACCCGCTTCGTCGTCCTCGGCGTTCCTGGTCGCCCGAAGACTCCACACGATCGAGGCGGCCAGGGTGACGACGATGACGCCGAGGGTCAACGGGATCGGCAGTTTGCCCACCGGGGTTTCCGACAGGATCAGCTTGACCCCGGCGAACGCGAGCAGCACCGCGAGTCCGTAATGCAGATGCACGAACCGGCGCATGAGTCCGGCCAGGCAGAAGTACAGGCTGCGCAGGCCGAGCACGGCGAACGCGTTGGCAGTCCACACGATGAAGGTGCTCGTCGTGATCGCCAGCACGGCGGCCACCGAGTCGATCGCGAAGATCAGGTCGGTGGCCTCCACCGCGATCAGCACGACGAACAGCAGGGTGGCGACGCGACGGCCCGATCTCCGGGTGAAGAACTTCCCGCCGTCGTAGACCGGGTCGACCGGGATCACCCGACGGACCGCCCGCACCAGCAGATTGCGTTCCGGCTGTAGGTCCTCGTCGTGCTGGAAGGCCATCTTGTAGGCCGTGTAGATCAGGAACGCGCCGAACAGGTAGGCCGTCCAGAAGAAGGTCTTGAGCAGTTCGGCGCCGACGAAGATGAAGACCAGCCGGAACAGAAGGGCGCCGATCACACCCCAGAACAGCACCTTGTGCTGGTAGCGGTCCGGCACCGCGAAGTAGGTGAAAACCATCGCGAAGATGAAGACGTTGTCCACCGACAACGCCTTCTCGATCAGGTAGCCGGCGAAATAGGTGCCGGCGACGTCACCGCCGTAGATCCACCACAGGACCGCGCCGAAGCCGAGTCCGGCGGCGATCCACACGCACGACCAGACGGCGGCTTCCCGGAAGCCCACCACGTGGTCATCGCGGTGCATCAACAGATCGACGGCGAGCATGGCCGCGATCACCACGGTCAGGGCGACCCACGCCCACGGCGGAACCACCAGCTGCACATCGCCCATAACCCGAACACTAACTACGGAAGTTTGTTTCGTCAATTGCGAGTCGGCGAGTCGGTTTCACAGCCGGGCGAAGTCCTCCTTGCCGCGCTCGAACTCGGCCAGCATCTCCGAGGTCAGCGTGGGCCTGATCGCACTGATCGCCTGCAGGTAGTCCTCGGTGCTGGCCGGCTGGCCGGCGCGAGAACGCATCTCCCGCTCGAACGCGGCCTGCGCCCCCTTGCGCGCTGCGAACTCGATGTCGGCAGGGGTGAACAACTCCGAGGCCGTCACCAGCCGGTCGACGTCGATGTGGGCGTTGGCATGAACACTGGCCGCACCGAGGTAGCGCTGCCACACCGCCCGGCGGGCCGGCTGATCGGGCGGCCCGACCGGAATCACGTAGTCGAAGCGTCCCGGGCGCAGGAAGGCCGAGTCCAGCGAGTGCACGACGTTGGTGGCGCACACCAGCAGCCGGCTGTCGTGCTGGCGGAACGCCGGGATCAGCTTGAGCAGTTCGTTGGTGACGCCCAGTTCGGTGGTCGACGCCCCGGAGCGCGCGGTGGCGATCTCCTCCACCTCGTCGATGAACAGCACCAGTTCGTCGAGTTCGGCCAGTTCGGCGAACGCCTCCCGCAGCGAGGCCGCCAGGCCGCCGCTGCCGGTGGCCGCCAGCCGGGACGGGAACAGCTCGACGAACGGCCAGCCGAGTCGTGACGAGATGGCCTTGGCGAAACTGGTCTTGCCGGTACCGGGCGGGCCGAACAGGATGACCGCCTTGGGCGGCTGCACCCCGTAGCGGTCGGCGATGTCCGGATGGGCCAGCGGGTCGACGATGCGTCGCTCGATGATCGACTTCTCGGTTTCCATGCCGGCCATATCGCCCCACAACCCGGGCGGCAACATCTGGCCGCCGAGTTCGTCGAGCAGATTGACCTGATCGGGGCCGAGGTGTTCGAGCAACTCGTAATACACCAGGCCGTCCCGACGCGCGTACCCCGAATTCTCCAGCGCCACAGAGCCGGTGGCGCCCTCGGGCATGACCGCACAGATCCGCCGCACCCCCTGCGAGCGCAGTCTGCGCTCCAGATCCGACAGCAGGGCGCTGCCGATCCCCCGGTGCCGCCATCGGGCACTCAACGCCACCAACAGGATCCAGGCCCGTTCCCCCTGGGTCTGGGCCACCGCCATGCCGACCACCTCGTCGCCCACTTCGGCGACCACTGCGGGCTGGCCGGTGCGGGCGGCCGCCATCACCTCGGCGACGCTGAACACCGGTTCGGCCGAACCGGGACCGCGGCTCTGGTCCCACACCTGGATCGCCTGGTCCAGGTCCTCGTCGTGATAGTCGCGCAGGCGCCACGCCGGCATCGCACACCTCCTGTCTCTGCTGTCCGGTAGAGCCTGCCGGGCATGGCGCGCAGCGCATCCCCCATCCCGGGGACTTCGGTTGCCAGTTTGCGAACGAGAGGCCCGGGCCCTTGTGCAGGGACCGGGCCTCTCCGGGTCACGATTCGGGGCACCGCTCACGGCGTGCCGTCGGCGGAGTTCCCCCCTGCCGACCGCTCTAAACGCGGGGGTTTACCGTTCCTGGCAGGGGCGAGCGCTGAAAGGGATGGCCGATGGACCTGACCTGGTCACCGGAGGACCTCGAGTTCCGCGATGAGGTGCGGGCGTTCCTCGACGAGAACCTGACCGAAAACCTGCGCCGGGCCGGCCGGTTGATGACGAGTGTGTACGCCGACCATGAGGCCAGCATGGCGTGGCAGGCGATCCTGCACGAACGGGGCTGGGCGGCTCCGGCCTGGCCAGTGGAGCACGGCGGCTGCGACTGGACGCTGACCCAGCACTACATCTTCAGCCGGGAATCCACCCTGGCCGGGGCACCGGCCCTGTCCCCCATGGGGATTCGCATGGTCGCGCACGCCATCATCGCCTTCGGCACGGCTGAGCAGAAGAACTACTTCCTGCCCCGCATCCTCACCGGAGAGGTCTTCTTCTGCCAGGGCTACTCCGAACCGGAGTCCGGGTCCGATCTCGCCTCACTGTCGATGGCCGCGGTGGACGACGGCGACCACCTGGTCTGCACCGGCAGCAAGATCTGGACCACCCACGCCATGGAGGCGAACTGGATCTTCGCCCTGGTGCGCACCACCCGCAGCGACAAGAAGCAGCACGGGATCACCTTCGTACTGATCGACATGACCAGCCCCGGCATCGAGATCCGGCCGCTGGTGATGACCTCCGGCGAGGAGATTCAGACCCAGATCTTCTTCGACGGCGTGCGGGTGCCCAAATCGAATGTGATCGGCCGGATCGACGACGGCTGGACGGTGGCCAAGTACCTGTTGGAGTTCGAACGCGGCGGTGGCGCATCGGCCCCGGGCCTGCAGGTGATGGCCGAGTCGATCGCCCGCAACGCCGGGGATCTGCTCGACGATCCGGCGTTTGCCGCCAAACTCGCCGACGTCCGGATCCGCACCGACGTCCTGGAGATCCTCGAACACCGGATGCTGTCCACCGTGGCCGCCGGTGGCAATCCCGGAGCGGCGTCGTCGATGCTGAAGATCCTGTCCACCGAACTCAGTCAGGCCATCACCGAACTGGCGATGGAGGCCGCCGGCCCGCACGGCCGCGTCTATCAGCCCCATGCCGCCCGGCCGGGCGGCCCGGTGGCCGACTACCTCCCCCCACCCGACGGCTACGTCAGCGGCGAGCCGTGGCAGGCGATGGCCCCGCTGCGCTATTTCAACGACCGGGCCGGCTCGATCTACGCGGGCAGCAACGAGATTCAGCGCAACATCCTGGCCAAAGCCACGCTGGGCCTGTAGGACACGGGGGCTGTGAACATGGACTTCAACCTGAGCACCGAACAGGAACTGCTGCGCGACGGCCTGGGCAAGTTCCTGGCCACCCGCTACGACCTCGAGAAGAGCCGCACCGCGGCGAAGACCGGCGCGGGTTGGCAGCCCGAGGTCTGGCGGGCCTTCGCCGACGAACTCGGCATCCTCGGCGCCGCCCTGCCCGAGAGCGCCGGCGGCATGGGCGGTGGACCGGTCGAGATCATGGTGATCGCCGAGGAACTGGGCCGGGCCCTGGTGATCGAGCCGTTCGTCGACACCGTGGTGGTGGCCGGCGGGCTGCTGGACCGGGCCGGCAACCCGGCGGCCGAGGCGGTGCTCGAGCAGATCGCAGCGGGATCGTCCATCGTGGCGGTATCCCCGGATCCGTTGTGCACCAACGCTGTTCGCGATGGAGAGCACTGGGTCCTCACCGGCTCCCCGGCGGTCGTGATGAACGCACCGATCGCCACTCATCTCCTGATCGCCGCGCATACCGGCGATGGCGTCGGGCTGTTCCTCACCGAGGCAGGCACACCGATGCACGGCTACCGCACCGTCGACGACCGCCGGGCCGCCGACCTGGCGTTCGACGGTCTGCGGTTACCCGCCGACGCGCTGATCTCCGCTGACGCGGCGGCCTCGCTGGAGCAGGCCCGCGACGAGGGGGCCGCCGCGGTGTGCGCCGAGGCGGTCGGCGCGATGCGACGGGTGCTCGCCGACACCGTGGCCTATTGCAAGCAGCGCCAGCAGTTCGGCCAGCCGATCGGCGGGTTCCAGGTGCTGCAGCACCGGATGGTGGACATGTACATGGAACTCGAGCAGTCGGTGTCGGCGGTGTACCTGGCGGTGCTCAATCTCGATGCCGGCCGACGCGACCGGGCCCGGGCGGTCTCGGCCGCCAAGGCGACCATCGGCCGGGCGGCGCGGTTCATCGGCCAGAACGCGGTGCAACTGCACGGCGGCATGGGCATGACCGAGGAACTGGCCGTCGGGCACTACTTCAAGCGGCTCACCGCCGTCCAGTACGAATACGGATCCACCGACCAGCATCGCACTCGGTACGCGCAGCTCAGCCGGGGCTGAATCCGGGCCCGGCCGGGGACCGGAAACCGCAGGTACATTGGCGGACATGCTGAACAAGATCATCGGCGCGGCGGGACAGGTCGCCGAGGCCGCAGGCACGATCGTGGGCATCCGGCACGGCACCGAGGAACCGTCGTTCACGGTGGAGCGCACGGTGGGCGACGTCGAGATCCGCCGCTACGGCACCCGGATCGCCGCGGAGACCTCCGTCGACGCCGACGAGGATGCCGCCCGCAACGAGGGGTTCCGGCGGCTGGCGGGGTACATCTTCGGCGGCAACACCGCCAGGGCCAAGATCGCGATGACGGCCCCCGTCGCCCAGCAGAACGGGAAAGGCGCCCAGCAGAACGAGAAGATCGCCATGACCGCGCCGGTGGCCGCCGAGCGCGGGGCCGACGGCCAGTGGGTGATCCGGTTCTTCATGCCGTCGGAGTACACCCTGGAGAGCCTGCCCACGCCCAACGACGATCGGGTGCGCCTGGTCACAGTCCCGCCGGATCGGGTGGCGGTACTGAGGTTCGCCGGGATGCTCACCAACCGGGCGGTGGCCGAACGCACCGAAGAGCTGCTGAAGTCCTTGCGGGACAACGGGATCGAACCCGCCGGCGAGCCGATGGGCTGGTTCTACGACCCGCCGTGGACGCTGCCGTTCCTGCGCCGCAACGAGGTCGTCGTGAGCATCGGCCCGGATTAGCCCGGGCTCAGCCCGGCTCTCTGGCCGGTGTGTCCATCGGCCGCTGGGCGATCAGCAGCAGTGCGTCGGACATCGTCACGTCGTGGCTTTGCACCGCCTGCCAGATCTGCCGCAGGTACCCGAGGTTGCGATGTTCGGGCGCGGATTGGGTCGTCCCGGGCGGCAGGCTGTCCGGGCTGGGCAGGTGCGGCATCCCGTCCGGCGGGGTCACCGCCGGTGCAGCCAACGGGGTCACCTCGGCCGCCGGTGGCGGGGCGGGCTCAGCCGTGTCGGCCAGGCCGTGCGGCGCTGTCCAGAGCGTCATCCCCAGGCTGAGGGCGACGGCGCCGTCCCGAAGCCGGCGTGCGATGCGAACTCCCATACCCGTTCATCCGCCCATGCCGGCGTTTCGTTACAGCCACCTCTGAGTCGGTGGTAAGGAGGGCACCATGCGACTGCTGCGCGCTCACCCGCTGATCTCGTTCTTCGTCCTCGCCTACGCGGTGACCTGGGCGTTGTGGACGCCGCTGCTGCTCAACGGGATCCCGGCGTTCTCCGAGACCCGCCATGTGCCGTCGCTGGCGGCGTTGCCCGGGGTGGCCGTCGGAGTCACCGGAACGGCCTTCTTCATGACGGCCGTGACCCAGGGGCGCGCCGGAATCCGCCGGTTGCTGCAACGCCTGACGTGCTGGGACGTCGGCGCGATCTGGTATCTCGTTGCGCTGCTGCTGATTCCGGTCATCGAACTGCTGTTCACCGCGGCGGTAGCCGGGCCCGAGATCTTCCGCGTGCTGACACCATCGGCGCTGGCGCTGTATCCCGCCGCGTTCGCCGCGCATTTCATCTTCGGCCCGCTGTTCGAGGAGTCGGGGTGGCGCGGGTTCGCGCTGCCCCGGATGCAACACCGGTTCGGGCCGTTGCGCGCCAGCCTGCTGCTGGGTCTGCTGTGGGCGGGCTGGCACTTCTTCCTGTACGCACCGGCCTGGTTCAGCGCCGACGCGGTCACCGGGGTGGTCGACGCGGCCGTCTTCGTCTGTTTCACCACCGCCATCAGCGTGGTGTTCACCTGGCTGTCGAACAACACCCGGGCCAGCCTGCTGCTGGTGATGCTGCTGCACGGGTCGGTCAACGGCACCGCCACCTACGTCCAGGTGCTCGCCGACCGCGGGGTGATCTCCCGCGACGCCGCAGTGCTCAACGCCGGGATCGGGGCACTGGTCGCCGCCGTGCTGGCGGCCGCGCTGATCGTCTGGCGCACCCACCGGCGGCTGAGCTATCCGCGGTACCGCTACGAGGCCGAACACCTGGATTTGACTCCTGCAGAGACAATGCAGTGATGCGCACCCGGTTGACAGCCGCCCTGGTGACCCTCGCCGTCGTCTCCGCGACTCCGGTGAGCGCCGCACCCGACGGTGGCGTCCCGCCGGTCTCCCCGCAGGCCCGGGCCGCCGGCTTCGTCGACGTCCGCTCGGTGGTGCCCGACGCGATCATCGACCTGCGCTACGCCACGGCCGACAACTTCGTCGGCGTCCAGTTGTATCCGTCCAACGCCCGTTGCCTGGTCCATGAGTCACTGGCGCCGGGGTTGACCGCGGCCGCGGCCGCCCTGCGCGCCCAGGGCGCGACCCTGGTTTTCTGGGACTGCTACCGGCCGCACGAGGTTCAGGTCCGGATGTTCGAGGCAGTGCCGAACCCGGCCTGGGTGGCCAAGCCCGGACCGTACGCGCGCAGCCACGAGAGCGGGCGGTCGGTGGATGTGACGATCGCCCTGGCCGGCCGCCCGGTCGACATGGGCACCGGCTTCGACGACTTCACCGCCCGCGCAACGGCCTTCGCCACCGACGGCCTCACCACCCAGCAGCAGGCCAACCGGGCGGTGTTGCGCAACGCGATGGCCGCCGGGGGCCTGACGGTGTACTCCGGTGAGTGGTGGCACTTCGACGGGCCGGGCGCGGGTGTCCAGCGAACGATCCTCGACGTTTCAGTGAACTGACTTTCACAGCGCACGGCTGCGGTACTCCCTTTTCGGCCACTCGGCGGTTACCGTCGGTTGATGGGCGTGCGGATTCGTACCGGTGTCGCGGCGGCACTGGCCGCGATCACCCTCGCCGCCGCTGCTCCGGCTGACGCCGCCTCGGCCACGACCGCCCTGATCATGGGTGGCACCTTCAACCCGCTGAAGGTGCCACCGCAACCGTCGGACTGGGTCGGCTACTACGTGGACACCATGAGCGACAAGTACGTCGCCGACACCGGACTGTGTGCCGCGGTCTGCACCCGGGTCGCGGTCTACACCCCCGAGCAGATGGGCATCATGAGTGGCTTGTGGGGGCTGAGCTTCGACGCCTCGGTGGCGGCCGGGATGGCCAACCTCGACAAGTGCGTGCGCGGCACCGCATGTGTGGTCACCGAACCGCCGTACGGCCACACCGTGACCGCGCCGCTGACCGATACCGGCTACGTCGTCTTCGGTTACTCGCAGAGCGCGACGATCGCCAGCGACGAGAAGGCCTCGCTGATCGCCTCGCCGTCGACCGCGGCGGTGAACTTCGTCATGCAGTCCAACCCCAACCGGCCCGACGGCGGCATCCTGGCCCGGGTGCCCGGGCTGCACATCCCGTTCCTCGGGGTGAGTTTCAACGGCGCGACGCCGACCGACTCACCGCAATCCGCACCGCTGACGACCGTCGACGTGGCAGGACAGTACGACCTGATGTCGGACTCCCCCACCAACCCGTTCAATCTGCTGACGATGATCAATGCGATCGCGGGGTACTACTTCGTGCACCTGCGGCCGTTGGACATCGGCACCCCGGAACTCCAAGGGCAGTACCAGGATTCGACGTACTACCTCATCCCGGCGCCGACCCTGCCGATACTCGCGCCGATCACCGTGGTGCCCTGGCTCGGACCGCTGATCGCCACCGTGTTGGATCCGCCGCTGCGGGTTCTGGTCGAGACCGGGTACGACCGCACGATCAACCCCGGCACGCCGACGATGGCCAATCCGCTCTACATCCCCAATCCGGTCAAGACCCTGGTGGATTTCCTGACCGCCATCCCGACCGGCTGGGACAACGGGATCGCCTATGTCTCCGGTGATCCGGCCAACCGGCCGTTCGGCACCACCGCACCGGGGCCCTACGGTGTGGGCGGGCCGGCGGTGGACACCGGCGCGATCGAACCGTACGGACCGCCGACGCCGTACACACCGGCGGATTCGTCGGCACCAGCTGCGTCGGTCACGGCTAAGCCGTTGCGAGGCAAGGTTTCCGCCGGCGCGGCGCACAGAAGCAAGCCAGTGACGCCAGGGCGCGCGGCGGCGCACAGCCGCCGGCCCTGATCAGCTGTTCGCCGTCGCCTTGGCCAGGAACGGCAGCAGCAGATCGGCGAACTCGTCGGGGGCTTCGATCTGCGGCATGTGGCCGACCCCGGGCAGCAGATGGGTTTCGGCGTGCGGGAAGACCCGCCGGGCCTCGTCGATGTGATGCGCCGGCAGCACCTTGTCCTTCTCGCCCCACATCACCAGGGTGGGCCGCTGGTGCAATGCGGCGAAGGCGGCCAGCTGGCGGCGCCAGCCCGGCTTGATCCCACGACCGCTGGCCAGTTGCAGCGCGGTGGCCAGCATCACCTCGCCGTGGTGCGGCTTGGCGGCGATCGCCATCGCCCGGTCGACGCGGTGTTCGGTGGCCAGCGCCGGATCGGCGAAACAGGCCCGCTCCAGCATCCGGGCGGCCGGGCGGGTGGTGCGCTTGGTGCTCAGCGGGCCGATGACGGGCATGGCAAGGATTCGCAGCAGCATCGTCACCTCGCTGCCGAAGCCCGCGCTGTCGATGAGCGCCATGCTGGCCACCCGTTCGGGCCGGGTCGCCAGGATCTGCAACGTGATGGCCCCGCCGAGGGAGTTGCCGACGATGTGCAGCGGCCTGGTCTCGCCCAGCACGTCGACCGCACCCAGCACGCCATTGGCGAAGGTGGACAACGAGATCGGGCCGTCGGGCCGGTCGGAGAAGCCGAAGCCCGGGACGTCGACGGCGATCACCCGGTGCGCGGCCGCCAGCGGCTCGTACTGCGGATCCCAGTCCTCCAGGCTGCGACCGATGCCGTGGATCAACAGCACCGGCGGCTTGTGCGGATCACCGTCCACCCGAACCCGGACGCGCCTGCCCCCCACCTCGACGAAGGCGGGCCGGCTCATGCGCT
>Ga0208694_1001966_pt1 | contig 23119 bp, 17 predicted proteins | sample AD_UKC078_MetaG_FD_184442 | JGI IMG/M metagenome (GOLD analysis project Ga0208694, IMG submission 184442) | Active sludge microbial communities of municipal wastewater-treating anaerobic digesters from USA - AD_UKC078_MetaG (SPAdes) (version 2) | ecosystem: Engineered > Bioreactor > Anaerobic >...
CATAGGAATAGTTAAGTTGTCCAGAATTGTCATCTGAAGGATCAGACCTTGTTCCTTGCGATCTTCGGGAACCATACCAATACCATAGTTAATAGCCTCTGCAGGACTATTAGGTTGTATACTCTTGCCTAAAAAACTTAAACGCTGCCTTCGCAGAGGGTTTGCCCCAAAGATAGATCTTGCCAACTCGGTTCGCCCAGCTCCGACTAAGCCAGCCAATCCTACAACCTCTCCAGCATTTATTTGCAGCGGAATCTCTCCATGCTCAGCAATATTGCTTACCTCCAAAAGGCGCTCTCCTCGAATAGCATGCTCTTTTGGATAATGTTCTGAAATTTCTCTGCCTACCATTAAGCGAATAATCTCTTCTATATCGATTGATTGAGTATCTCGAGTTTCAACCATCCTACCATCACGCAATATGGAAATCCGATCAGTGATTTTAGCTAGCTCCTCCAATCGGTGCGACACATAGACAATTGTTACTCCTTGCTTCTTTAGCGTACGGATTGCATTGAACAATTGCTCAACTTCCCTCTCTGAAAGCGGAGCACTGGGTTCATCCATCAGAAGTATCTTGGATTGTTGGGATAGTGCTCTAGCAATCTCGACTAGTTGTTTCTCTGCTACAGATAATTCAGCAACGAGGCTCTGAGGATCTAGATCGCTGCATAATTCTTTCAGTAATCTAGAGGCTTCCTGACACATCTTTTGGCGATGAAGTACGAAATGCGACCCAACTTCGGCTTCATGACCTAGAAATATATTCCTCGCTATATCCAGGTAAGGTATCAAGCTAAGCTCTTGGTAAATCACGACTATACCCAGCTCGCGACTTTGCCGTGGATTATTGATAGATACTGGATTCCCTTCGAGCAAGATATCTCCAGAATCTGCCCTCAACGCACCACTTAGAATCTTCAGAAGAGTGGATTTGCCAGCTCCATTCTCTCCTACTAAGCCATGTATTTCTCCGTGGCGCAGGTTTAAATCAACGGAGTCCAATGCGCGTACCCCTGGAAAATCCTTAACGATACCTCGCATAGAAAGCAAATATTCGCTTTTCTGTGTCTCCATTTATTGCCAACCTGCGCTTTTTGCTGTTAATTTCCATTCCGGCCGTGATAGCCTGCTGCTCACGTCTATATGTTGCAACTATTCTCTTATGGCGTAATGAACTGTACTGGCATAATCGACTTTACTGGAATCGATATTTCTCCAGTCTTCAGCCATTTGGCATATATCACACCCAAGCGACCAATATCCTTTGGAGGTAGAGCTATTGTCATCGCCAGCTCGCCTTTCTTTACTGCCTCCACTGCATCTTGGTTTGCATCCATACCTGTAATCAGAATCCCAGTTCGTCCCGCTGCCTTCACAGCCGCTAAAACACCCATAGCCATCTCATCATTGAAGCAATATACTGCATCAATCTTAGGTTGTGCTTGAAGGATGTTTTCCATAACATTCATTGCCTTAGCCCTGTCATATTGGCCGCTTTGCTGGGCTACGATCTTGATTCCTGAATATTTTTTGAAGACCTCGGCTGATCCGATCTTTCGGCTTTCTGAAGAGTCTGCTCCAGGAATCCCTTCCATCACAACTACGTTGCCCTTTCCTCCAAGCTTGTCCACAATCCATTGTGCACCCATTCTTCCAATCACAACGTTGTCAGTCCCAATATGGGAAACCACCATACTAGTGGGAATCTCTCGTTGAAGGGTAATGACTGGAATTCCAGCCTTGGCAGCCTTTTCTACGACAGCCACTGCGCCATCATGTGTAGCATTAATCAGAAGTACTTGGATTTTCTTCTGAATCAAGTCTTCTACATCGGCGATCTGCTTATCCAACTTATCGTTAGCATTAAGCACATATACCTCAACGCCCTGCCGAGCTGCCTCTTCTTTTACTCCATCAGCCATAGCAACATAGAAAGGATTTACCTGAGTAGAGACAGAGAAGCCTATTACTAGCTTTTGCTGTGCAATCACTTCTCCTCCCAGCAATAAAAGCAAAGCGGCGAAAACCAATAGTTTTTTCGATACCCTATTCATATGAAACCTCCTCTTAAGGAAATACAGCTGATCAACAGCTGCCGATCCTTTTTTTTAAGGCTCGGACGAATAATGCCCAAGTCAGGAATCGCATCAATGCTCATAATTTCATTTATTCCTTGAGATCTAACTGTTCCACTCATTATTTGGATAGAAATAATCTCTCATAGATATCATGCCTTTCAAATAAGCTATGTTGCATATAGTACAATCATATTGCATTATTGTCAATAAATATCTTTTTTGGCGCTTCCGGAAATAGTATGAGTGACATGACAGAAGGCAGGAATCTTTGCATACTTGAGGCATGGAAGACAAAGAACTCTATGAGAAGCTATTAGGTGTAAAAGAGCCATGGGATGTAATCGATGTCACAGTCGACATGCAAAAGGGCTGTGTGGCCGTCAAGCTTGGGCACCCAAAGGGAACAAAGTTTCCTTGTCCGGTATGTGGAGAGCTTTGTGCGATCTATGATCACGAGAAGCGACGATGGCGACATTTGGACAGTTGTGGATTTACGACAATTCTTGAAGCGGATGTTCCTCGGATCTGCTGTAAGGATCATGGGGTGAAACAAGTGAGTATACCCTGGGCAGAATCTGGCTCACGTTTTACTGCGCTTTTTGAAGCGATAGCGATTTCATGGCTCAAGGTAGCGAGTATTTCTGATGTAGCCAAGATACTGAAAATAAGCTGGGAAGAAGCTTCAGGGATAATGGAAAGAGCTGTGAAGCGTGGGCTAAAGCGTCGAGTAGCAGTACCTGTGAAAGCATTAGCCATCGATGAGACTTCATTTCAGAAGCGTCATGAGTATGTCACGGTACTCTATGACCGAGAGAGGGACTGTGTGATCGATATACTCGATGGACGAAAGAAAGAAACACTGCAAAAGTGGCTTAAGGAACATCAAGAGAGCCTTAAGGAACTTGAGTCAGTGACTATGGACATGTGGGATGCCTACATTGGAGCAGTGAAAGAGACAATTCCCGATGCTGAAGAGAAGATCTGCTTTGATCGATTTCATGTGGCGAGATACTTTACGAAGGCAGTAGATAAAGTAAGGGCAGACGAGCATCGAGACTACAAAGCGAAGTATGGGACAAGTCCTCTTACTAAGACAAGATACATGTGGCTACGCTCGAAAGAAAGTAGGGCTGAGCAGAGTACAAAAGACTTTGCAGCGCTTGCTTGTATGAACTTAAAGACCGCGAGGGCATGGCGGATAAAGGAAAGTGCTGGAGAGCTCTGGACGCTGACTGACCGAAAAGACTCTGAAGCAGCATGGCGTAGACTTCTAGGATGGACAGCTCGATGTCGGCTTAGACCAATGATTGAAGTAGGGAGGACAATACGAAACTATCTCTGGGGAATACTGAATGCGACAGTGAAGAGAGCTACTAATGCGAAGGTTGAATCGGTGAATGCGATAATTCAGAAACTGAAAGTGCGAGCTTGTGGATTTCGCAATAGAGCTCGATTCAAGATGGCAATCCTCTTTCATTGTGGGACGCTATCCCTGCTTCCAGAGGTATTATCATGACCCACACTAAAGCCGGAAGCGCCATAAATTATAGCCTATTTTTAGAGCGCGAACTTTAAAAGTCAGGTAGTATAGTAAGCCAGGATTAGAGCAAGGCAGATCTGGAATAGCTGGAGATATATTCTCTCGCATAATATTAATGGATATTGGGAGGATAATGCGGTCATGAAGAAAATAATTCCAATAATAGAAGGCGCTTTAATAACGATAGTAATAATCTTGTCTCTCTATTCATGCGATGCAATGTATCATTATCAGATTTGGGCTGTTTTACCTTCAGATCAAGAGTATTCAATAAAGATCAAGCTATCATCGGATGAGGATCAGTCGATTCTTGGAGACTATATTTCCTCGGAAATTGAAAGCAAGGACTATTCTGGAGTGAGTATCATCCTCGATAGAAAGATGATCGGGCCTGGCGTAATAATCGTAGATCTGGAGAAAGCCTTTTGGCAATGTGTAGACGAGATCACTTTCGAGGGCAAGGTTGATGGAAAAATGTACCTCATAAATAAGGAAAATGCTTCAATTTATAGGGCTAATAAGAGAGACATTATTATTTATATAAACCTATCAAAATAATTGCTCTCTTAAGCTTGTTTTGCTTTTTCCTCGACCTTCTCTGGCTTCACAATATCGATGATGCCAAGAATTATGAATTTGATAGAATACAAGACCATGACTGCCGAGGATATCGGCATGCAACTATAGATCACCTTCTTAGGGAACTGAAGCGACTCGGTCACTTCGATGGAACGATTGAAAAGCTCTCTGGAGTACCAGAAAAAAATCGCTATGAAGACAAAGGAGATGATTTCTACTAAGAGGTGGTAGGTTGCACGCACCCTAGGTCTCTTCAACCGCTTTCCAATCCAATCGCCAGCGCTAAAATGGCCTCTGGCGATCCACACTGCAGCTGCTCCATAGAATATCATCCATGCAAAGCATAGCTCGACTATCTCGCTATACCAGTTGATAGAGGTAATAGGTATATAACGCAAAAGAACATTCGCTGTAACGAGAACCATTATCGCTGCAAAGGTCACGATGCAAATCCACTTGAATATTTGGATTATGACTTGATCGACAACCTTGAAAATATCATTGCTTTTCATTGCCCTACCCCCATTAGAAGGTTCGGTAGACATGTCGATATCTCCGGAACATACGCGATGATCACGGTTACGATAAAGATTCCGATGATGTACGGAAGCGATTCCTTTGCCAAGGCCCAGATGTCGATCTTGGTGAAACTGGACACTGCAAAGAGGCACATGCCCACAGGCGGAGTGAGATTTCCTATCATGATGAGCAATGTCATGACCACGCCAAAGTTGACGAGGTCGAAACCATATTGCATCATGATTGGCAGAAAAATCGGAATCGTAATTAGGAATATCGCATTTCCTTCCAGGAAAAGGCCAAGTATGATTATTATTACAAAAATGATTGCCATAAGCCCTGTGCTAGACATATTCATGCTGAGCAGTGTAGCAATGAGATTATCTGGAATTCGCTGATACATAGTGAAATAGCTAAAGAAATTTGCCGCTGCCATGATGAATAGAAGTGCGGCGGATTGCTTTATAGTATCCCACAGCATATTCGGTAAGTCCTTGAGCTTCAGATCCTTATAGAGAAAACCAAGGAAAAGCGCATATAGACATGTAATTACAGCCGCCTCTGTAGGAGTAAAGAGACCGCTAAATATTCCTCCAAGGACAATGACAATGGCCATGAGAGAAAGAAAAGCTCTCTTTGCTGCATCCCAGACCTCATGACGGTTAGCCTTGGGATAACTTGGAAAGCCCCGTGGCTTGGCCATAATGCCAATTGCCACCATTATTGCGCCGCCCATTAGAAAGCCTGGCAAAAAACCTGCAAGGAAAAGCCGAGGTACAGAAACATTGGTCAGGGCGCCATAGAGAACAAAGGAGATAGACGGAGGAATGATAGGCCCAAGTGTCGATGCTGATGCCACAATAGAAGCAGCTACCTCTTTTTTATACCCATTGTCGACCATTGCCTTATACTGAAGCTGTCCGAGTCCAGCAGCGTCCGCAACCGCCGAGCCCGATATCCCCGAAAAGATCATCTCGGCGACTACTGACACCTGACCAAGACCACCTGGGATATGTCCAACTAAAGCTTTAGCAAACCTGAAAATGCGATTGGTAATGCCCCCTGTGTTCATAAGATTGCCAGCAAGGATAAAGAAAGGAACCGCAAGAAGTGTGAATCCTGTGGTTCCATAGTGCATCCTCTGAGGCAAAAGAGCTAGAAACTGTCCCTGCCCTTGCCCGACAAAAAAGATTACGGCTGTCAAGCCAATAGCTACAACTATCGGAACATTTATCATTATTAGAGACAAGAGGACTACGAATACTAGAACGGTAATCATAATATTCTCCATCGATTCATAGAGCTCGATCTGCTTATAAGCGCCAAATCACGAAAAATGGCAGGCGCCCACAGCCTAGATGGGCGCCTATAGTTCTCATGGGCGCCCATAGCCTATAGCCCACAGCCCAAATGGGCGCCACATTAAGCTGATTCTATTCCTTAAGAATTACCTCGATTTGGACAGCAATTCCTGGAATGTATTCCAATCCTTTTCGCTTACCTTGGATTTCAGGGTATCCCATACGGAGACAGTTGCTGCCTGGAATGGGGCTGTATCTGGGTAATTGACTTCCATGCCGTTCTTCTTCATTTCCTCTATCTGAGCCGCTTCGCTCTCTCGGACGAGCTTTTGCATATACTTGCCTGCACTTTCGGCTTCCTCGATAAGGATTTTTTGTTGATTGGGCGATAGCGAATCGAATTTGGCTTTATTCATGATGAGATGGGTAGCAACATAAGTGTAATTTAGGATGGAGAGATACTTTTGAGTCTCCCACATCTTGCCAGCGTAGATAGTTGCTATGGGATTCTCCTGGCCGTCCACTACACCTTGCTTTAATGCCATTGGCAACTCGGTAAAGGCAATTGTCTGAACCACTCCACCCAATGCCTTCACTGTCTCTTGGTTCACAAAGTCTGGGGGCGTGCGAATCTTCAAGCCTTTGAAATCATTGGGAGTATTTATCGGTCTCTTGGAATTTGTATAAGTTCTGAAGCCATACTCCCAGCGGGCTATGTATTTGAGCCCTGCCTTATCGAGATCGGGTTTTATCCAGTTCACGAATCCATCGCCGGCAAAGAACCTATCCACCGCCGCATAATCCTTGAACGCAAAAGGCCCAGTGACCAAGTTGACCTTGGGCGACCATTTTGCCAAAGCTGGCTCGGTTGGCAGCACCAAGTCAATTGCCCCAAGACAGGTCTGTTCAACCATTTCCTGTGAGTTTCCCAGCTTGCTATCAGGGAAGATTACGATTTTGAGCGTGCCATTGCTGCGCTTGGCGACATTTTCCGCCAATTGCACGGCAGCTAAATGCATTGGGTGTGATGTTGCAGAATAGTGCCCTAGCTTCAACTCTACGGTCTTTTCCTCTCCAGTGGCAGCAAAACCAGAAATCACCACTGCGATTAGAAAGATCACAAGAAATTGCTTTTTCATCTTTGCCTCCTTCCTCGATCTTCATCTTTTTATCTTTATTCCACATTGTGGAATAAAGTTCCATATTATGAATAGTATAGAGCTAGAAATAAATTCTTGCAAGCATTTTTTTAGAATTGTTATCTGAAAATGAGTTTGCTTGAGTGGATAGATGCTAATTATCGAGTTCTAAAAAACTCTTTACAAGCATTTAGATGGTTCCTATCTCATTGAGTTATTAAATATATTAAGATAAGGCAATATCTAAACAAAAGAGGCCGTCCAGAAAGCTGGACGGCCTCTTCTTATTCGAACTAGGAAATAAATCCTCGTTTGATTATTTTTTATTTTCCATATTGTCTAGTATATGCCTTTTGATTCATATCGAGAATCTTCTGCAAGCCTAGATTGTCTAAGTTAGCAATATATGTGTTCCAATCCTTATCAAGATCCATTGCTCTTACAACAAACTTTACCATGCTCTGGCGAGCTGCAAGCGGTAACATAATTTTAATGTCACGCGGTAAGGAGTTTTTAACGTACGACGGTAAGATGTTTTTTATGTCACGCGGTAAGATGTTTTTTATCTCGGACGGTAAGCAGTTTTTTACGTGAATAAAGGTGGTCTCCAGCCTAGAATAGAAAGTCACAATAACTTTTATTCTTTGGAATGAGACAGCCATGAGACAGGTTCAGTTACACAAAGCTATGCTCATGCAAGAAGTCCAGCAACTAAAATCGGCTAATGTGCCGAAGATCGAGGCCTATAGGCGCCTCAATGCAGAAGCCAAGAAGATATCCTGGCATACATTCCTCAAATACTACAATGCAGATGAGGTGCCGAGTGCAAAAAGTATAAGCGGGAACTACGAAAAACAGGAGGTCTTTGACGTCGAGCCTTTTAGAAAGGAGATTATGCGCTGTCTAGAAGCAAATAGAGACAACAAGGATCTAAAAGTAAGTAGCATCTACGACCTACTAGAAGAGCTCTATGTGGATTCAGGATGCTATATAGCCTTGCCTGGCAGCGAACAAACACTTCGAAACTATATCCATTTTCTCAAAGCTAAGGGGATTGTAAAGCTAAAAGAGCCCTCCTTTAGAGAAATGGACTATGTAGATGAAGAAGCTATCCCCTATGGAGAACAAACACAACTGGATTATGGCCAAGAGCTCCTTGAGGATTCTTCTATAGTTCATTTTATCGCTTTGGAGCTAAGAAGAAGCCGTGACAAGGGTGTTCAAAGATTTTCTTTTAGAGCAAGAAGTGAGCCTCTATGTCTGCCGTGCTCAGGATCCCCAGACGAAAGGCCAGATTGAAGACCTTGTGAAATACGTAAAGAGTAATTACTTCAGCGCAAGGCTCAAAGATGGCCTCTCAGTCGACAAGGCTATAGCCGGTATCCCTAAATGGTGCGACAGAAAGAATAATGCAATCCGCTTACCATGTATATGAAATAGAGAGTGACAGGCTTATCACCGAGCATGTCATAAGCGACCAACAGAATAGGATCATTGTGAAGGAGGAGCATAAGCGCAAGGAATCAGTATCCTGGATGGAGTACAGAGATAAGCTCCTTACCTATTGAGGCCTTCGAGCTCGATGAGCTCGAGGCTGGAATCACAAAAAATCAAATCGATGCACTTAAGGAACTCACCTGGATTGCAGCTAACCAAAACCTCTTTTTCATGGGTCCTCCAGGACTTGGCAAGACCATGCTCGCAGTCGGCCTCGGACTTAAGGCTATCGATGCAGGCTACTCGGTCTGTTATGAACGCATGGTGAACCTTGTTGATATCCTCGACAATGCTCCTTACCAAAAAATCCCTAAGTATAGACTCGCTAAACTAAAGAAAAGCCAAGTCATCATCATCGATGAGATTGGCTATACACCTATAACAAGGGAAGAAGCAAATAGGTTCTTCAGCTTCATCTCAGAGCTATATGAAAGATCCTCCCTAATCTTTACTACCAACAAAAGGATCGATGAATGGGCTCAAGGTAATGGGGGATCCTGTGCTCACTGCTGCATTACTCGATCGTATACTCGAAAACGCTCTCTGCTTCTCGTTGAGAGGCCAATCATACAGACTTAAAGATAAAACTATAAGAAAGGAGGAGAAAGAACCTGTCAAGGAATAAAAATCTGCTTACCGAAGCATGTAAAAATTACCTTGACATTAGCAGCCAACTTAAGCAGAATTATCTAAAAACTCTACGCAAGAGAGGTTGCGATAATGACTTATCGGGTTGAATTCTATCTTGTGGTAGCCCTAATTTTTATTGCAATCATCATTTTAATTACCTTGAGACTTAAAAAAGTAGCGAAAGGCTTAGAAGAAACCAAACTCGTAAACCAAACGCCTGAAGAAAAGTGCGAAGCTCAGGAACCAACCACAAAGAGCATTGCTAAGCCTATAAGTAATGATTTATTTAATTTAAAAACCAATGGAGAAGATGTTATCGGTGCTCCATCATTGATAGAACCATCAAGTGGTTCTTTATTAAAAATGGAGGAAATTCCTCAACAGCAGGATTCTTTGCTTCAAAAATCATCTCAAAAAATGCAAGACCAAAAAGCTTTTTCTAATGCAGAAGATAGTCTGATCTCATCTAAACACATAGGAATAGGAAAGAAAGTTTATCCAGAATCTCGTGGTGGGAAATATATAGGGACAGAAGGCAAGTCACCTCCTTCTCATATTGAGACTACATTCGAAAAAATGGATGAATGGGGCTGTTTCCTCAGCTATGTCTGTACAAGAAGACCCATGGAGTGGAGACTTGAAGTAGAAATTGAACCTAAGGATCAACATGTTCATATAGTGTCAGCATTGCAAGATGCTATTGAGCTTGAAACCACAAATGAGTCCACCTGTTATACGCTGAAAAGCATTTCTTCACCGCTTTGCATTGTACTTGAAAGAAATGGGATCGAAAAGCGATATAATCCGGCTACGCTTCATTTTCCAATACTATTCAGAATTGAAGCACAAAACAAAGCTGTACATTCATCGTCATTGTCAGAAGGTGAATATCTCGTGCTGACACCAGATTCTTGGCTTAGAAATGATTCTCTTGCTGGAACTGCAGCAATTTCGCCAGAACACACAAACATTCCACATATTATTGCACATTATTTTTATTTAAACGAAGACGGCAATCATTCAATTTCATTTTTTGACCATAGAGGTAAAGAAATCAATATCAACTCAAGGAGAAAGGGACAATTTGTACTTGAAGGAGACAAACTGGCACATGATAAAGAGAGTGGCATAGAGTATTATGCAAATTCTTTCCCTTTTTTGCGCTACCGCAAGAAATCTGTCGATGACATGGCAACTTTCGAGGGTACATTGGTATTTGGGATAAATGAAGGATCTACACCCAGTAGAGTAAGGTACAGCCAAAGATTCAATCGAGAGAATAGCGCTTTGTCGCGCATAAGCTTACAAAATGTTTTCAATGAGCATGAAGAAAGTGCTTCCGAGAAACCTCCTACTGGCAAGTATTATGTGCGGATTTATGATCATGAAGACATACTTTTAGAAAGCTTTGCCTTTTATTTCATCGCAAAGCATTTCGCGTTTGAAATTGAGAACAATAATATGTTACCTGAAACAGATGGACATAAACCTATCATCGTTAAATTTTACCATGAAGCAGATTGTAGCATTTTTCACGATACGAATCATGCAGGAATTTCGGTAATAAAGAACACTGAAGAAACAACGGTTTTCAAACTTGATCCTTCTTGTAGCAGAGAAAGGATGCTTTTTACAATTGAATTCAATGGGTATTCACTTCCTCTCCCCCTCTATATTCCAAAATTATGGTGGGCGATTCAACAAAACAGAGAATCAAATCAAATTTGGCAAGATTGTGCAGCTGAACTTTCAAGGAACGATTATTCAGCCTCTTCAGAGACAAAGGTTATTCTTTATGTACCTGAAATGCTCCACGATGTTGATATTTCTATAGGTTTCAATATAGAAAATAAAAAGTCATATAATAGACATACTTCCAAAAGCTCTATTGAAATAAATCTAAGGGATTTCGGAGATGATCCGTGCCTTTTAATACCTGGAGTCCACGATTTTAAATTATGGGTGAAAGAAAAGCAAAAACGTGTATCTGTTACCCTATGTAGGGCAACCGTTAAGCTGGCGTGTTGCGCTTGTAATTTTATCTCAATCAATGAAAATGAAATGATAAGCCATTATTTTGAGTATCACCTTCATAATGATTTAATTAATCTTTCTTATGATGAGCTTAGAATGTTGCAGACAGATCTTCCGGCTAGAATTTACCAATGCAACTATTGCGGATATTATGTTGCTGAAACAATAGAACAGCATGCCACAACAGAAATATGTCGGCATATTGAGGAATTTTGTCCCAATGTGAATCACAATTCATTAGAGCTCACAAATAAGTGCTTTAGAGTTGTAACCAACCCTGAAGAAATTAAACAAAATGTATTTAAAACACTTGAACTCCACCGCAAATGTAAGTATTGCAATGAAATAATTGATGAAGAAAATATATTTATTGATCACCTAATAAGCAAACATGGCAAGAAAATGGTGTATAAATTGCGCTAACCGAGGAGGAACATGCTATGGATTTTAGTGATATGGCGCAAAATATCGAAGAAAAATATAGAAACTATCTTAAAACGACATTCTATTTTCGAGATCCTGAGTTCAGGAATTCATTTGAGGAAAATCTTGTAAAAGGGTGTCTGTCCAAGGGCCCCTTTCTCGAAGCAATTCCTTCATTTGCGCAAGGTGATACGCCTAGAAATCTTTTAAAAAAACTTGGGTATAAAAATATTGATGACTCTTTTCTTTCATCGTTAGAAGGGGACAGATCTCTTTATAGCCATCAAGAAAAGGCATTCCGTCGCGCTTTATCGAATGAAAACTATGTAGTCGCGACAGGTACCGGAAGCGGAAAGACTGAAGCTTTTCTGTATCCAATTCTTTTTCATATCTATCAGGAGTTTCTTAACGGAAATCTAAAGAAAGGAATAAGAGCCATTATTCTGTATCCAATGAATGCGTTAGCAAACGATCAAAGGGATCGTCTTGGTAAGATCGCAAGTATTCTGGAAGAAAAGAAGTCTGCGTTTCGTTTTACGTTTGGTCAATTCATTGGAGAAACCCCCGAAGATGCAAATGATAGCACAAGAAACGCAAGAGACCATCTTAATCACAGACTCCCTGGAGAGTTGGTATTAAGATCTGAAATGAGAACTACTCCACCCCATATTCTTCTTACAAATTATTCAATGCTTGAGTACCTTCTTTTACGCCCAAATGACAGTCCCTTATTTGATAATGGCGCTTCGCGTTTCTTTAAATTCATAGTACTAGATGAAGTGCACCAGTATAATGGTTCTCGTGCGACTGAAATGGCGATGCTCCTTCGCAGGCTAAAGTTGAGGTTAAGAGATGGAGGTTGCACAGATCAATTACAATGCATAGCTACAAGCGCAACACTAAGTGATCCTAATGAATCAAATTTAAAAATATCACATTTCGTCACTGAATTGTTTGGGGAACCATTTCTTAAAGAAAATATCATTACCGCGGAAAAAAATAAACGGGCAGTATCGGAGTACACACTAGAACCTGAAGATTACCAGGTTTTGCAAAAAGCTTTATCTGAAAATGATCAGAAATCTATTGAAAAAATTCATACACTTTATATCGAAATCAAAGGGGATCAACCTGACTTAGTGGATATCCCAAGGTTGGCCGGAGCGATTCTCAAACGCGATAAGAAAGCATGTTCATTATTAATGATTTTAGAGCAATCGACCAAGACGATTGATGAGTTGGCGGAAAAGCTCTTTCCAGAAAAGCAATCTATTGAAAGGAAGTCCCTTATAAACCTGCTGGTACAATTACTCATAAAAGCAAGAGATCCTGAATCAGGGACTGCGCTTCTATCAGCGAGATACCATTTTTTTCTAAGATCTCTCGAGGGTGCTTTTATTTCTTATTATCCTCAAAAACGCATTTTTATTGATAGGAAAATCACTGATAGGAATGGAATGGTTTTTGAGGTTGCCTTATGCAGAGAATGTGGCCAGCATTATATCATAGGGAAAATTAAGAACGGGCATTTAGTGGAAGCAGTACAGGATCCAAGCCAGACAGAGTTCGGCATTTCGTATTTTCGCCCCCTCGAGAATGCAGGCTCTTATGTAGAGGAAGATGAATCAGAAAAGCAAGATACTCAAAAAAAATACTCTCTCTGTCTCATTTGTGGGGCGATTGCTCAGGAGAAAAATGGCGATCTTAAATGCGGTCACAATAAAAGCATTACTGTAGTTAAAGAAGATAGTTCAAATGAAAATGGAAACAAACAAATAAGCCGATGCGGATTTTGCGGTTTTACTGGAGGAAACAGAGATCCAGTGCGATCAATTGTTTATGGTACCGATGGGCCAAATGTAGTCATTGCAACTTCATTGTTCCAACTTCTCTCTGAAGGTAAGAGAAAAATTCTTGCATTTGCAGACAATCGACAGGAAGCTGCCTATTTTGCATGGTATCTTGAGGATTCCTATCAGGAAATTGCTCGAAGAAATGCAATGAATAAAATTTTATGCGGTATAGAGCAGTATCCTTCTGATGGTTTAAGTCTGATTTCTCTTTTTGACCTAGCATACAAGAGGTCAAAGAATTATTTTCAAGATCAACAATCTTCTGACGAATCGACAATTAAAAAAAATATACAGATTGCCTTCTATCGAGAGCTTATGACAAATGAAAAGCGCATATCTCTAGAAGGAGTTGGGTTACTCCAATGGAAAATTAAGTTGCCTGAAGGGCTTGTCGTCCCAATACTAATGCTTAATCCACCATGGTCACTTGATGATACTCAAGCAAGAAACCTAATTGCATATCTCTTAGATACACTACGAAGTGATAAAGCTATTGAGATTAATTCTTTGCCGGATGCCCCAATTAATTTTGATGATCTTTCTATAAAAGGGACTCAATTAAATATAAAAATAGGAGAGATACTTGGAAATCGGAATATGCGCTCTTGGGATGGTAAGCGAGGAGGTAGAGCGAAATATCTAAGCAGAATTCTTATAAAAAAAGGAATCCGAGAAGAAGATGCTCTCGAGAAGGCTGTTCAATGTCTTAGACAGATTTGGGACAATATTCGTGAATATGATGAAAACGCAAGTTTAAACGATAGGATCTTTTATCCCATCAACGACGCTCGGAGGCTCAATCCAAATTGGTATAGAGCTTTCCCTATACATAAAGAGTCTCATGTATTTGTATGCAATATTTGTGGTAGGGTTCATGCATCTAGCTTGTTCGGGATATGCAGTTCACCGCACTGCAATGGTGACCTTGAACTCATTGATGCAGTAACCTTGGAGCGTAATCACTACAGACAACTATACCAGTCTGAGATGATTCCAAAAATGAGGGTTGAAGAGCATACCGCCCAACTTGATCATGACGTAGCCAGATTCTTCCAGCATGAGTTCGGGAAAGGAAAAATTGATGTGCTTAGCTGCTCAACTACTTTTGAGCTCGGTGTCGACCTTGGTGATCTGGACAATGTCTTCCTAAGGAATATACCTCCTGAGGCTTTCAATTATGCGCAGCGCGTAGGCCGATGTGGAAGAAGACCTGGGAATCCTGGTTTTGCGATTTCTTATTGCAGGCGTGCATCTCATGACCTTTTTTATTTCTTGAATCCTGAACGCATGATAAATGGTAAAATCAAAGCACCTTCAATTTCTCTTCAAAATGAAAAGATTCTTGTTAGGCATATGACCGCATATGCACTTACCAAGTTCTTCTATCGGTTTCCTGACAGATTCCGATCAGTAAATGAATTCATTATTGATTTCGATAATCCAAAAGCAACCAGTGATTTCAACACATTTATCATCGACAACATAACAAGAATGACACAGGATCTTATGAAGATTATCCCTATAGAAATGCATACACAAATGGGACTACATAATGAAAACTGGGTTAAAGTCATATCTGGTATTGGAGAAGAAAATCAGAACGAAAGCAGGCTGTATCTAGCGGAAGTAGAAGTTTCCAGCGATTTTAAATCTGCCTGCTTGTTTGAAGAACAGGCAACAAAGGATAAAAGATATAAACTTGCTCAATGGGCTAATGATCGAAAGAGGACTATTGCTGACGAAGATGTACTTTCATTCTTATCACGCAAAGCAGTAATACCCAAATATGGTTTTCCTGTAGATGTTGTAGAGCTTGATACGAATAGAATTCGTACTGGACAAGAGTCTTCGAAAGTAACATTGCAAAGAGATCTGTCAATGGCAATCTCTGAATTTGCTCCTTCCAGTTCTATTATTGCCAATAAGAAAGAATGGACGTCTTTCGGAATAAAAAGAGTGCCAGAGAAAGAGTTGCAGAAAGTACACTATAAATATTGCGAAAAACATAATGCATTTATGACCTGGAATCCAGGAGAACAGGAACCGGAGCTGCCATGTAAAGATAATGGCAAGAAATTTGATTATATAATCCCACAGTTTGGCTTTACTACCAGTATAGATCCACCCAAGAATCCAACCGGAAGGGTTGAAAAGGTATTTTCTACAAGACCCCACTTTGTTGGGATACTCGGGAACGATATCGCATCATTCCTCACACCAAAAGATGACCCGATTATTGAGATAACAAAATCCATAAGAGGTAAACTTGTTGTTCTGTGTGAAGGAAAGAAAGGTGCTGGATTCTATATCTGTGAACAGTGCGGAGCAGGATTTAGAGAAAGACCGTCAGTTTTTCATAAACCGCACAATACAAGTATGAAGCAGCCTTGCACGGGACAACTTGAATGGGTATATCTTGGGCATGAATTTGTGACAGATATTGTTCAGATTAAAATTAAAAAATTATTAGGAGTTACTAGCGATCGATTATGGTTTGCATATTCTCTTGGATATGCGCTTCTTGCGGGTACGGCTCAGGTTCTGGAAATACCGGAAAATGATATAAACATAACTGTGGGAAGGCTCACTGAAACTGAAGAAATTTCTATTATTATGTACGATGACGTGCCAGGGGGTGCCGGCTTAGTATCGCAGATAGAAAAGCCTGAAACATTCAAGAAATGTCTGGAGGCTTCGCTTGAGAGAGTAAACGGTAGCTGTGGATGCGGCGAAGATACAAGCTGCTATGGCTGCTTACGCAACTATAGAAATCAATTTGCACATCCAAATTTAAAGAGAGGGGATGTGCGGTACTTCCTTACTGAATTGCTATCTAGGATATGAGAAATGATTTCAGAGAAGATCATTCATCAACTTCTGAAGCCTTAATCTGTATTACAATTACGAAAAGGTCAAAATTAAAATCCAGCATACTCAGTCGAAAAGTGTATAATCGAGTTCGCAATTTGGTAATTGAAAAAGGTCATTGGAAGCTCAAAAATGTGGTTTGTACCACAAACACAAAGGAGACAACCAATAACCACTACCAAGGATAGCACGTTCTTTGAAAACAAGGTATTGGATTTTATTGCCAAAGCCAGATCCACTGTATGCAATGATACAATGGCTAAGCGAGCAGCTTATGGAGATCGATGTATCTGTATCCAAGAAGGTGAATGCGGAGAAAGGAGTACACAGCAGCGAACGAACTACGTATCGCTGTGGGACACGATTACGACGTTTTGATACGAGGCTTGGCACGATGTATCTCTTGATCCCGAAACTCAGGGAAGGAAGGTATATACCCTTCTTTGTGACGGAAAAGAAGCGAAGCGAAGAGGCATTGATTGAAGTAGTGCAAGAAGCCTTTTGTGAATGGGATTTCGACATGGAAGATCGATAGGCTTGCAAAGAGTTTAGGGATAGAGAATATCAGTGCGTCTCAAGTGAGTGAGCTCATTAAGGGTCTTGACGAGATGGTAAAGGAGTTTCGGACTTGACCGCTAGAGTAAGAGCATCCTGTTGTATAGATTGATGCTCTATATGAGAAGATACGGGATAAAGGACGATCGAAGCATATGGCGATCATGGTGGTAAAAGGGATTACGCTTGCTGGTATGCCACAAATTCTTTCAGTAGAGGTTGTTGAAGAGGAGACTGAAGAAAACTATCCAGCACTTTTTGCCTCCCTAAAGATACGAGGGCTCAAGAAGGTTTGGTTGTGTGTATCAGATACCCATAAAGGCTTGCAGGCTGCGATCCAGAAAGAATTTCCTGGAGCAAGCTGGCAACGGTGTAAGGTCTACTTTATGCGCAATATCTTAGCCCGAGTATCGCAGAAGGATAAGGTAGCATTCGGCCAAAAGCTTAAAGCAATTTGGTTACAGCCAGATAGAGACTCTACCATTCGGTATGTACATGAGATTATCGAGGAGTATGCAGCACGATATCCTGAAGCAATTCGTGTCCTGGAGGAAGGCTTAGAGGATTCATTGCAATTCTATGCATTTGGAGAACTTGATGCACGGAAGATATCATCGACAAATAGCATTGAGCGACTGAATGCTGAGATTCGGAGGCGCTAAAAGGTGTTGGGGATATTTCCAAGCGTCGATTCATATCTGCGACTCTTATGTTCGTAACTCATGGAATACGAAGAGGATTGGCAGACAGGACGGTGTTATATTTCAGAGGCTTCGCTTGCAAAGCAGCAAACTTTGCTATATCAAGTAACATAAGGGAAGGGAAGCTCCTATGACTGCTTTGAAACCAAATTGCGAACATAACTTGACACGATCGTATGGAGGCCTATTAAATGACAATTCAAAGGTATTCTGTAAATCAATATCCTATTCAGACAATCATCAGCTGGATTCAATCTAATGAAATTGCTATTCCTGAGATTCAGCGACCCTTCAAATGGGATGCAACAAAGGTTAGAGATTTTATTGATTCATTGTATTATGGCTATCCTGTAGGATATTTTATCATTTGGCGCAATCCAAATGTTCGCCTTAAGGATGGCACAATGTCTATTGGCAAACGTATCCTGATAGATGGCCAGCAAAGAGTTACTGCAATTATGGCATCACTTTTATCTACTGAGATTGTTAATAGCGAATATATCAAGAAAAAAATCACTATTGCTTTTAATCCCGTAAGAAAGGAATTTGCCGTTTCTGATGCTGCAATAAAGAAAGATAAGAAGTGGATCTCGGATATATCTGATGTATTCCATCCTGACTTTTCTCTTCTTGACTTTATTGAAAGATATTGTGATCAGAATGAAGAGCTTGACAAAAATGCTGTTTTCAAGAGCGTTGAATTATTAAAAGGTATTGTAAATAATAGTATTGGCCTCATTGAACTCAATTCCGATTTGGATATAGATACTGTCACAGAGATATTTATTCGAATAAATTCCCAAGGCGTTGTTTTAAGCCAAGCTGATTTTGTTATGTCTAAGATAGCAGCAAATGAGAGCTATAGCGGGAATTTATTGCGAAAGGCTATTGACTACTTTTGTCATCTAGCAGTTGAACCATCATTTTACAGGCAGCTCAAAGGAATAGATAAAGAATTTGCTCAAACAGAATATTTTCAAAAGATGTCTTGGTTAAAAGATGAAATTGATGATTTGTATGATCCGTCATATACAGATGTTCTTAGAGTTGCATTTACTTATAAATTCAAGCGGGGCAGACTTCAAGATCTTGTTGCCCTTTTGTCCGGAAGAAATTTCGAGACAAAACAATATGAGGAAACGATAGCAGAAGAATCCTTTTATCAATTATCAGAAGGAATTAAAGCCTATATAAATGAGAATAACTTTAAGAAATTTGTCATGATTATACGCTCCGCTGGATTCACTACCTCTTCCCTCATTCGATCTCAGAATGCACTAAACTTTTCATATATCTTGTATCTTTCTCTTAGAGAATCTGGAGTATCACAGTCAGAAATTGAATCTCTTGTACGCAAATGGTTTGTTTTATCAGTACTTACCAGCCGCTATTCAGGCTCGCCAGAATCGGTATTTGATTACGATATTAAGCATATAAATAATGATGGTGCTAAAAAATATATTAATGACATAATTGCTGCGCAACTTCCTGAGAATTATTGGGAAATAGCCCTTCCTTTACAAATGGATACCTCTGTTACGAGTAGCCCTTTGTTTAATGTTTTTCTTGCCGCTCAGATTAAGAATAATGATAAAGGATTTCTTTCAAGAGATGTTTCAGTCAAAGATCTCGTCGAATTGAAAGGTGATTCCCATCATATTTTTCCTAAAGAATATTTAAAAAAACAAGGATTCAATCGTGCAATATATAATCAAATAGCTAACTACGCTATGGCCCAAAGTGAAATAAATATTGCTATAGGAGCTTCTGCCCCTTCTATATATCTTAATGATGTTTTAGAACAGTGTAGGGGAGGACAGTTGAAATATGGAGGCATACAATCAGAGGAAGATCTAATGAAAAATATGCAGATTCATTGTATCCCATTGGAGATATTTCAGATGACCGCTAGCGACTACAATGATTTTTTAGAAATTAGGCGTAAATTGATGTCCAGAAAAATAAGGGATTATTTCTTATCTTTATAAATACTTTTGTCAAGGTAAGTCTAAATCTTCCTAATTTAGTCTGAACCAACCCCATTTAAGTGGACACAGAATCGAATTCTATCTTGGAGGGGGTATAATAAAATGGACATGAAGTTAAGAGAAAAAGTGAGGGTTCATGTCCAGGAAGAAGTTCAACAAGTAATTTAAGGTAGCAGCTGTGAAGCTCGTGCTCGATGATGCATTGCCAGTATCTTAAGGTAGCACAACAGCTTTCAGTGCATCCGAACAGTCTGTATCGTTGGCTGGGTGAGTATTAGAAGTACGGAGAGAGTGTATTTCCTGGCAATGGAAGCACAATCTATGACTACCAGGCAACAATACATCGTCTTTAACGACGAAAGTGAGGAACTTGAAGAAGAGGTTGAGCTTTTAAAAAAAATTCAAGGTCTTGCGGCGCACCAAAAGAGCGTGAGATTTCAGTATTTGGTGGAACAGCAGCACCGATACTCAATCAGGAAGGCCTGCATGACATTGGGAATCTCACGCAGTGGGTTCTATGCATACTGTGAACGGAAACCATCTGATCGACAGCTTGAGAATGAAGTCCTCTCACAAAAGATACGCGAGGTATTCGAACAGCATTCCGGACAATATGGCGCGAAACGGATTGCACACTCCTTACAGGATGAAGGGATCAAGGTCAATAGAAAACGAATAGTAAAGCTCATGCGTAGTATGGGTCTCTATGCGAAAGGTGCACGAAGAGCCTACAATAATTATCACAAGAAACATTCGAATCGAGCCTGGGCGAACGTGCTGCAACAAGATTTCACTCAAGGCCATTGGAATAAACTATGGCCGTGAGGCAGCACCTAAGGGCTTCGGCAAGGAAAGGCCAGCACCGGGGCTTATCGTTCACACAGACCAAGGTTCCCAGTTTACTGGTGGAAACTTTACAACACTGGTGAGAAGCAAGGGAGCAATTCTGTCAAACAGTAGTAAAGGCAATCCTTACGACAATGCACTCATGGAATCGTTTTATAAGACACTGAAACGAGAGCTGGTGAATGATGCCGGATTCAAGACAAAAGACGAAGCGCGCCATGCACTGGTCAGCTACATTGAGTTGTACTACAACAGTATAAGAAAGCATTCTGCGTTAGGGTATCTTGCTCCTCGAGAGTATGAGGAGCTGAATTCATAGATTTCTCTTATCTTCGTGTCCAAAATAACTGGACCTTTCCACATTTTATCCCCCTTTCATGTCTACTTGCAGGCGGTCTGTTCACTAAGAAAACGCCAAAAATCAGAAGGAAAAATTATCCAAAACTTTTGGTTTTTACTTTACTAGGCGCTGCCGGTGCCAAGCGAGGTATGGTAGGTGCTGTGGTGAGATGTGGGTTAGGTAACGGTCGCCGTCGAGGTTGAGGGCACGGAGCTGGTAATCGGTGAGGCGTGGTGAGGGGATTAGGAGGCCGTCGTCGGCAAAGGTGATGAGATGGCGGTCGAAGAGGGCATCGATGTCGGCGCGGAAAAGGAAGCCGTTGTAGACGTCGAGGCGTTCGGCATCGGTTTCGCATTCCGACCAGGCTTTGGCGTGGCTGGCGCGAAGGATTTCGGGTATATCTATGCCGGAAAGGGCGCAGCAGCCTCCCCAGTAGTCGATAAGGGCTTGGCGATAGATGTCCTGGCCGATTCGCTGGCGGATGAGGGCTTCGCGCTCAGTGCCTTTTATGTCTGGTTCGGTATCGAGTGCATTCTGGATTTCTTTCTGGTATCGAGAGATCGATGTTTCGGGCATGCTGCGCGCAAGCTCGGAAGCTCTACGCAGAAAGGCGGCCAAGAGCTCTAGGCTCCAAATATGGTAGTTTGCATTCTCTTCGATATCGGGGAAGCTTCTAGACAATTCATTTGTTAAAAAGAGATTATCGAAGCGTAGATTCCAGGAGACTGGATTTTCCCCGGGGGTGATGAATACGCGAATGGGATGATAGGCTGAGCCTAGGACAAGCTGGTGCGAAGCGCGTTCTACTACGTATTCAAAGCCATTTTCCCGACCAGCTTTTTCTGCAAGGACAAGGTCGCCGCCATTCATGTAAGCTCCCCTTTTTCAAGGGCATCCCAGGCTGCGAGCACAAATCTTTGAGTGCGATATTCACCATAGGCCTTGAGCTCATTATTCTTGAGCACGCGAAAGGTCTCTGATGGATAATCTTTTCCCATGACATCTTTGGGATCGAGGATGTACCGAAGCTCATCGCGATCAAGACCATAGAGTCGTGCATAGTAAGCATCGAGTTCCGCTCTGAGAACGGCACGCCTCTCAGGGTTCCAGGGGAATGGTGGAAAAAATTCGGTTGAGAATGGCCTATCGAAGAAGGAATCGGGCAGGTAGGAAGGCTCTTGGGGTGCTGCAGCCTCATCTTGCGCAATTCCGCTTGGAGGGAGTTCGGGCTTGGACATTCTTCGGTAGTAATTGCCTTCTAGCTGAGATCTTTGGTAGATGCGCGCTCTTATATTCGTATCTAGCGAATTCCAGAAGTCTTCTGCCCAACCTGCAATGTCGTAAGCGGTATAGGTAAGCGCAAAGACGCGGGGAATGATGAAGGCGAGATCGTCGGTGCTATAGGCTTCTGGAGGAAGAACGGGAAGTTGCTTATAGATGAAATAATTCAAGTTTGTACCGCCGATTTTATGTCGAGCAATAAAATCTGCAATAAGAGAGGATAGATTGAATAACAGACATGCAAATAAATATAAATCTATCGTCGAACCAAATAACATCAAAGTCATACTATCCCCTACCCCCGCCCTTGGCAGCACACTAGCAATGACTGTTCGCTCATTGGTCGCATTGGTGATTTTTCTCCATCCCATTAGCCATCGAGGGCTTTTTGATTCAAGCCAAGCTCCTACCGCTCCTAGCAAGTCCGAGCTATCGGCAAGAGCAGCCAGTTGCCGAGGAATTCCAGGCTCGAGAAGTGCTTTGCGCAGCTCAACTATATCGCTGGTACGCCAAGCTTTTATAACCGCTTTTGGCGCATCCGCAATGCGAGCCAAAACCTCGCGCTCCTCTACCCAATAACGAGGCTGGATGCTCAGGTGCGGATCGCGCTTTTCTTCATCAGTGAGGTCTCGGCAACGTGGCTCTTCGCCAGGAGCTACATTCGACATGCTGTAGGTTGCCCAGCGATGATCGAATTGATGTATGAGTTTTGCCTCATAGAGCGGCATTAACCCAGGCGCAGCGCTTATATGAAAGAGGCCAGAATCATTCGCCATATGAAACATGGTTAAAAAACGAATACCCCACGGATTGCCCCGATCTGCGTTGTCTGCGCGTTTACTTTTTCTATCATCGATCAAAACTGGAACTCTCTTATATATGCTGCGCGCTATTTCTGCATCTTTCTGGGAGCGGAATACTGGACATGTGTAAGTATTGGGATT
>Ga0208694_1001977_pt1 | contig 23018 bp, 19 predicted proteins | sample AD_UKC078_MetaG_FD_184442 | JGI IMG/M metagenome (GOLD analysis project Ga0208694, IMG submission 184442) | Active sludge microbial communities of municipal wastewater-treating anaerobic digesters from USA - AD_UKC078_MetaG (SPAdes) (version 2) | ecosystem: Engineered > Bioreactor > Anaerobic >...
GCGGCACTTGGTTGCTGTCCCTGCCGGATCTTGAGGCGATAACCAGAGCGGCGATGGCCACGGCGTCTTGCTCCATGTCACGAAGGATTTTTTGGTGTTTGGCGTTCATACTCTAAGCCTATCCGCCGCTTTCGCCAACCGGCGCAACGTCCGATGACAGACGCGCATCGCCATGAGTACCACGGCGAGAAGGACGGCGCGGCGGGTTATCCTGCATTTGCTCTCGCAAGTACTTTTGGCACTACCCTCTATTGAACTGGTGCCAAAACCCCTCCCCTCCCTATAGGGAGGGGGTTTTGGCACTAGGTGCCATAAGGGGGTTTTGGCACTTTTGGCACTTTTGGCACTAGTGGTCATTTTCGGACAGCCTCCCATCGTCCCGTGACAACCGATTTTACCACCCGCCCAGCCTTCTCAAGTGCCTTGGTTTCTCGGTAAAAACTGCGTCGGGAGATACCCAGTTCCTCTTCGCAAAGCTTCTGCCAATCCACGCTCGAAAGACCGCCTGGGGGCAGTTGCCTCACCATGTCGTCAATCGAGTAGTCCTTAGGCCGCCCGATCTTCACAATCTCAGCCTCCGTGCTTACGTGCATCCCTGCCTCGTCCGACCAGACGAACCGCGGACCATTCTCTTTCTGTATCGGTGCCCGTCGATTCTTGTCCGAGAAAACAACCGTGATCTCGCCTGACTTTTCCAATCGCAGATTCGTTTCGCTCTTGCGCTCCAACTGCGAGCCCAAATGCCCCCGGGTCTTTTCGCTGCTCGGGTTCGTATGAATGACACACACGACCGCGCAATCATGCTCTATCGCCGTCTGGTGTAGGTGCGCCGTGTAGGTGTTTGACTCACCCGCATCATTCACGTCGACCACCAAGTCAGCCACGCCGTCAACGAGCACGGCGAAAACTCCCCCGCAGTCTTTGCGTCCCCGCTCAATAGCCCGATCAATAGCCCGTCGAGACTCGGGCGCAGTTAGCCCGGCCAGCGAGTAGCTCGAGAACCACGGCGGCGGGGTGTCAACCATAGCCCGTTGCAATGCCCGCGTGATCAGTTGCCAGTGGTCAAATCTTGATTGCTCGGTGTCGAAGTGTAGCAGGGCCAACCCATCAGGATTTCGAGCCCGGATGCCGAACGTGTCGACGCCCTCGGGCTCATCCGTGACAACCGATGCAATCATCGCGGCGATGAAAGAGGATTTTCCGGACTTCACGGAAGCGGAAACAGCGGTCAAATTGCCCGGCGTGCAGACGGGGGTGCGCCCGATGAAGAACCTAGGCATGGGGTCGGCGGGTCGATTCGCAGGTGAAAATGCGCGCTGTAAAAGCAGGGCATCGAGACTAACCCCATTTATGCCGCTGTAGAGATAGTCGGCGGCATCCCTCCACGCGGTGCAAACGACCTCGGGCTTGGCGCTCTGATTCTGGGCCTGTGCGGCCGCATCCGCAGCGGCGGAGAGTATTCGCCGACGGAGAAATGCATCCCGGCATGGTGGGAGATAGGAGTCCACGAAGGACGGGCCGGGGCTGGCGTCAACGAGTGCAGAGACGACGGCTGCGGCATCCGGCATCCGGTCGCGCAGCTTGTGTGTGAGTGACACTACGTCGACCGGGACGTGCTCCCGGTCGAGTACGCCCATCGCATCCCAAACCTGTCGATGGGGTAGCAGGTAGAACGGGTTATCCCCGCCGAAGGTGCGGGCCACGTCTGCAATGCGCTCTGGGGCCTGGACTAGGCTGCCCAACAGCCCGGCCTCGTCCGTCGGTGAATGCGGTGGCAGCGCATCTTCTCTTGCTTTTAGCGGGCCAGTATGTGAAAGTTTGCTCATCGGTTTCGATGCCGCCTGGCGCACGTCCGGAAGACAACGCTAGGCGGCTTTTTGTTCCTAGCCTGTGATCGCAACCGAGTGTTGCGACAACCAGCGGTCCAGATCGCTCGCCCGATAGCGAATGACCTTGCCAGTCAACCGAAGGTGGGGAAGTCCCCGTGTCCGCCGCCAGAGGCGCAGAGCGCGAGGAGTGATACCGAGCAGGTTAGTTACCTGCTTTTCGTCGAGCAGGTCCGAAGTAATGTTTTTCTTTTCCATGCCGCCACGGTCGCGCAACGTGGCGGGTCCTGTAAGTGACAGCGAAGGAAACCTTCGCCTTATTTGTCACCCTTGGCAATCGACTGGAGTTCTCTGTAGATCCGCCGCAGTTCGCGCTCGCTGGTCTTCACGAAGCCTTCATTCTCACACTGTTTAGCGAGCCTATAGATGTTGGGCTTTCGCCCTTCCTTCATGGCGTTCAATAGGAGCCATCTCTTAAGGTCTGGCGCGAACGGCTTGGTCTTATTCAAGTGCTCCATCGCCGTTGCTAGATCGTGGACATCCTGGGGGCGATTGTGGGCAATCGCGTGAATCACGAAGACCGAAGTGTCTTTCTCGATGCTGGGGCCGATTGCGTTCAAGGCCTCACACGCTCGTTCCCAGTCTGGCGCTTTCGATCTTTTCCACTCGCGAAGGAACCGGACTACGTACCACCGTTTGGCCAAGTCTCGGCTGACCTCTTCGATTGTTCTGGGCGGTTTAGACTCGCCTCGCAGCGCGATCGAGATTGCCTCTCGAATCGACGGCGCGGCGGCAATGCGTTTCTGTAGCGTCTGGCGCTTGGCTGGCTTGCGTTTCTTCATGGTGTCAGGCGTTTGCTGCGGTGGGCATGGTGACGACGTTTGCCGGGGCCTGGGGGCGGACATTGAACCAAGCGGCGGCGGCATCAGGGCGGACAAGCTCCCGGTAGTGGGCAAATATGATCGCCGGGCTGTTCCCGGCTTCGAGCGCGACCTTGCCCGCGTCTTGTACCTGGGCGAGCCGGTAACTGCAAAACGAGTGCCGCAGCGCGTTCTGCTTCCATTCCACGCCCGCAGTCTTCGTGCACGCTGCCCTGTCCCGCCGCAATCCGATTTCCCCTCGGGGCCAGACGGGGCCGGTCTTGTGGGCGTAGGGGGCGAGCCATTCCCGCAGTGCATCGCATATCGGGACGAGCCTCCGGGCCTTCGTCTTTGCGCGGTCCGCCGCAACCGTGACAAATCCGCCGGCCATGTCCACGTCGCTCCAGTCGAGGCGGTCCAGTTCCGCGCTCCGAATCCCGGTGAAGGCGGACAAGGCGAGGATGGGAACGAAGTCTGGCTTGGCAGCGTTCAAGAGGCGGGCCAGTTCGTTTGGGGTGTATATCGTCACGGCTCCCCCGTTGCGGGCGCGGATCGCCTCGGTTCCATCAATGGGATTCTGGCCTTTGAGGATGTAGCCTCGGGCCTCGGCGAAATTGAACAATGTTCCGACAACCCGCCGGTGATTTGCGAGCGTCTGGGGTGCAGCCTTCTGGTTGTCGAGCCATGTCTGGATTTGCGCCGTCGTGATCGTTGCCATGTCCACGTGGAAAGCCGCAGCGAATTTTGCGAGGCGGGTCCGCAAATCTTTCACGTAACGAGCCGACTTCCCGCGGGCCTCTTTGATCGCGACAAGCTCTGCGACAACCTCGCCAACCGACTTGCGCGGCAGGTTCTCGGGATTGCGGTCGAGGAAGAATTTGACCGCCTGTTCGAGTCGTCCGCCATCGCCCAGCATCTTGACCGCGGCAGCGTACCGGGCGCACGCCAGTTCAACCGGATCGCCAGACTCCCGAAGCAATTCGACGGCGCGCCCGAATGACGCAGCTTCCCGTCCGGTGATTCGTGCGGCAACCGAGTCACCAGACGCCATCAGGCGGGCGAGGCGGATTGCTTCCGACATTGCCTTGTCGGAATCCGAGAATGACCGGAGCTTGCGCCGTCCGGTCGAGTAGTCGGCAACCTCGAATGAAAACGCTCCGTCACAGCGTTGCCGCCGGTACACTTTGACCACGGTTCCGCCGACTTGAACTGACCGCGGCCAAGCTTCCTTCGTTGCCTTCATTTGCCGTTTCATGGCACTATGGTGTCGGAATGTTGTCGTCAAGTCAAGTGACAAATGGTCAAAAACCCTATATTTGTTTGGAAATATGCAAATTCACAGTTGGCTTCCTAAACCGTTGATCCCTGTTCAATTCAGGGTGGGGGTACCACGTTCCGTCAACCGACCTGACAAAGCAAAGAGGCATATGATCAACGAGACGCACAGAGGACTCACGAGGCGACAGTTTCTTGCCCGAGGCGCGGCGGGTGCGGCGGCGCTGCCGTGCCTGATCCCGGCCTCCGCGCTGGGACGCGACGGAGCGGTGGCCCCGAGCGAACGGATCGTGATGGGTGGGATCGGCATGGGCGGACGCGGCGCCTACGACTTGAGTGTGTTGTTGGGCATGCCCGATGTCCAGTGGGTCGCTGTCTGCGATGTTCTCAAGCGCCAGCGCCAGGCCGCGAAGAACCTGGTGGACAACAAAATGGGGAATCGGGACTGCGCCGCGTACAGCGACATGCGCCAGTTTCTGGCCGAGCGGACGGATGTGGATGCGGTTCTGATTGCCACCGGCGACCGCTGGCACGCGTTGGCGTCGGTGCTGGCCATGCGAGCCGGCAAAGACGTCTACTGCGAGAAACCGGCCTGCCTGACAATGGCCCAGGGACAGATGGTCGCCGAAACCGCCCGCCGCTACGCGCGCGTGTACCAGACGGGGGCGCAACGGCTCAGCGAACCGCATCACGTGTTCGCCATCGAGATGGCGCGCTCGGGCCGCTTGGGACCAATCCACACCGCCTACGCCGACTGCCGCTGGCGCGACGGGTTGCGTCACGACTGGTTGCCGGCGGAAGCCGAGCCGTCCAAGGATGAACTCGACTGGGACATCTGGTTGGGCCCCTGCCCCTGGCGCCCTTACAACAGCGGCTACGTCAACGGCGGCGGGTGGTATCACTTCTACGACTTCGCAACGGACGTTGCGATGTGGGGCGCCCACACAGTGGCCCAGGCCCTGGCCGGGCTCGATATGAGCGGCGTCCAGTCGATCGAGTTCGAGTTTGCGGGTCCCGATCAGACCATGATGACCCGTTTGTCGAACGGGGTGAAACTGGTTCTCTATCGCGTGCCCGGGTCGGTTTGGGAGAAGTGCGAGTACTGGCATGGGGCGTGCGGCGAGCGATTCGACGGGCCCGAGGGTTGGGTTGCGGCGGCCGACGGTTATTCGGAGACGGATGTCTCGTCTCCGGCGTTGTTGCGCGAATACAGGAAAGTGCTGGCCGACTACACGGCCCGGACGCAGCGGCCCTTGAATCACGTAAGGGATTTCATCGAGTGCATTCGATCGCGTCGGCTAACGGTCGCGCACCATGATGTCATGGCGCAGTCAATGAATATCTGTCTTGCCGCCGACATCTGCGAGCAGCTCAAGCGCAACATGACGTTCGATCTCCGCAAGGCGGAATTCGTCGGGGATGCGGAGGCCAACCGGCTGCGGTCCCGCGCGATGCGAGCGCCGTATCTGTTTTAGCCCACGGGGAGTTTGGACATTCTCGATGCTTGTCGATGTAGTTGCAGGGCCTTCATCGCACACAGCCGGTCGTCCGCGGCGCATCCGGACTGCCATCCGTATCGCACCGATAAGACAGGCGCAGGATTGTGACACCCCGGGCGACGAACTCGCGTTCGAAATCGGTTTCGAGCGCGGCGAGATGGTCGGGCACCGGCACTTCGCGAAAGGCGGTGCGGGGGGCAAACACATGGCGCATCTGCTGGAAATAATCCGGATGGTCGGTGCGGAGGTGAATCCAGCCGCCGGGTCGGAGGACGCGGGCGGCCAGGTCGGGGAACCGTTCGTTGACCAAGCGCCGCCGCCAATGGCGTCTCTTGGGCCACGGATCCGGGAAGTAGACGTGGAGAGCCTCGACGCCTTCGAGCGGGAGCAGGTACTCGAGACAGTAAGCCGCTTCGACGCGCAGTCCGCGAAGATTGGTCAGCCCGGCCCGGCGGCCTTTACGATCCAGCTTGCGCAATCGGCCGAGCATACGTTCCACGCCAAGGAAGTTATGGTCGGGACGGAGGCGTGCGAGTTCGAGGAGGAACGAGCAATCGCCCGCACCCAACTCGACTTCGACAGGACGCTTTTCGGGAAAGACACTGGCCCAATCGAGGCGATCGACGATCGAGGTCAGCGGGTGAAGAAGCGGCGCGGGCTTTACGGCCGAGCGCGGATCGGCCGGGGAAGTGTGTTGGATCATTTGCCGACCATCAGGGCCAGAGAAGCGGCGTAGCCGTGGAGGTAATTGCGCCCCCCCACGGGCCCGATTTCTCCATTGCCAAAAAACCCTGCCAGACCCAGAGGACCGAAGTGCCGTTGAGCCAGGGCGGCGTCGTGATGTGGGGTGCCGAAGAGGCGCACGCCGCGCCCGCCGCAACTGCACAGGCATCCGCCATAGACTGGACGCTCCCCCAATGTGCGTCGGACTCGGCGCAGAGTCTGAATCATGTCTTCGGTCGCGGTGGCGGCATCGCGGCACTGGAACTGAACGGACTGACCCATGCGAGGCCGGGCCCCGACCGCGAGAATGCCTGTCGAGGGATCGCCGCCGAGGAGGTTGCGGATCAGGAAATCGCCGCGCCGAAATTCCTCCTGATACTCATTGGTCACCAAACCGAGCATCAGGTTGCCCTGGGCGCGCTCTTGCTCGGCGCGGGGCAATTCGTTGAATGTCCTGGCCAGCACCTCGTAGGCCGGACGATTACCGATCTCGTGAATCAGATTCCCTTCGGCCTTGGTCACGGTCCACGGCTCGCCGATGGGGACGCACCCCTGGGAGACCGCGCCGACAAGGCTCACCGCGCCGCAGAAGGCAACGGCGATTGCGCCGTCGTCATGGACGCTGCCATCGAGGTATACCTGGGTCCCCTGCTCGTTCGAAGACCCGCTGGCCATCCCACCGAAGGTGGGGCATCCCTGCCACGCCTCGTTCCACTGGCCTAGCCACCGCTCGCCATCCACCGTAAACGGATCCATGAACACCAGCCAGCCATGGACGTTCTCAGGGTCAAGCCCGGCCTGACTCTGCCAATAGGAGGGCCCCTCCTCGGCTTCGACGTCCGCCTGAGTGAACCGAACCGCCCGCACATCCGCCCCGGGAATGTGGTACAGACTGACGACCAATCCGGGGTGCTGCTCGATCTCCTGACCGCCGGCGATGAGGCTTGCGCCCGAACATCCCACCAACAGGCTGGCTTGCGCATGGACACGGAGGATTTCGAGCACTTGCGCCGCGTGCGGCGCGAGCCAGGGCGCCATGAACACCAGGCCCAGCGAAACCTGCGGGGCCTTCAGGTGCGACCGCAACCGGGTCGCCCACTGCTGGAAATCGGCATCGTCGAAGCGCCCGGACCAGTGCCCCGTTGCAGAACTTTCGGTTGACTGAAAAGTCATCGCCGGACAGTAACCCCGCTCGGATCGGAAATCCAGAACCTTAGCACCCCGTCGTCCGAGCTTGCCAACCGCGGGCGCTTGGTCTGAAGTTGCCCGCAGAAAACCACGGCGACCAACATACAATTCTTATGCGCTTTTTATCTGACATCGGTCCCTGCCCACCCAGACCGGCTCAATCCAAGCATCATCTGAGCCGGCGGCGTTTTCTGGGGGGCGCCCTGGCCGCGGGCGCCGCGGCATCGGTCAACGCCCAGTGGGCCGGGCAAACAGCGGAAAGCCCTGCGACTCGAAGTCCGTCCGCTGAGCCCGGTCGCAAGATCAAGCTGGGAGTCGTGGGCACAGGGGGCCGAGGGTGCTGGATCGCTGGGCTGTTTCGTCGGCACGGCGGCTACCAGATGTGGGCAGTGGCGGACTACTTCCAGGAAGTGGCTGACACCTGCGGCCACGGCTTGGGAGTGGACACCTCGCGTCGCTTCTCGGGCCTTGATGGTTACCGGCGACTGATCGAATCGGGCGTCGAGGCCATCGCTCTCGAGACGCCGCCGTATTTCTTCCCTGAACATGCCCGGGCGGCGGTCGACGCCGGTTTGCACGTATATATGGCGAAGCCCGTGGCGGTCGATGTGTGGGGCTGTCTCGAGATCGAGGCCGCGGCTCGCAAGGCGGCCACTCTCGAACGGGTGTTCCTGGTCGATTACCAGATCCCCACCGACCCCCAGAACATCGAAGTCGTCAGGCGCATCCACGCGGGTGAAATCGGCAAAGTGATTTCGATCAACAGCCATTACTTCGCCGGCTTGTTTCCCGATCCGGCCAAGACGAAGAACGTCGCCGACCGCTTCCGCGGCCTGGTCTGGTGCAACGATGTGGTGCTGGGCGGCGGCTACCACGTCAACGCCTGTATTCATGCCGTCGATGCAGCCCTCTGGATCGCCGGTCAACGCCCCATCAGCGCCATGGGATGTTCGCGCGTCGGTCGGGGCGATCCGCACGGCGACAGCCATGACGTGTTCCAGCTCGTTTTCGAGTTCGAGAACGGGCTTGTTCTGAGTCATCGTGGCAAACATCTCAACAACCTGACCGATTTCGATGTTGTCTGTCAGGCGCAGGGCCACGTCGGCACCGCCCAGATTGCCTACGGCGGGAGGGTGGCGTCCAAAGGCCCCAACGACGGCTACAACGGCGAAGTGCAGAACCTCTACGAAGCCGGCGCGGTGCGCAACATTGCGAAGTTCTATCAATGCGTGATCGACCGCAACTTCGAGAACGAGACCGTCCGCCGCTCTGTAGACGGCGCCTTGGCCACGATCCTGGGCCGCGAAGCCGGCCTGCGCCGGGGCAAGGTCAGCATGGCCGAGTTGCTCGCCGAGAAGAAGCGACTTGAAGTCGACCTGAGCGGTTTGAGGGTCTAGCGAGCGCCTCAGAGCAAATCCAGTCTTCCTCTTCCCCATGAGGAGTCCCCTGCTCTCCCCGCCCTTCTCTCCCGCGCCTCGTTCTGGAGAATCCTTGACCCCTTGAACGCGATTGACCCGTTATCGCGGCATCTCGATGGGGACTGAATCGGACGGAGTCAGCCGGCGAAATCCGGTGATCCGATGGAAGGTGAGGAAGTTGGCATCGTGGTTGTTGCGCGCGCCGCCCAGGCCGTCTTCGAAGGCCGTGCGCACGACGGCAATGATGTCCTCGCCGTCAAAGAGCCAATCGGGATACTGGAAGCCGTGCTTTGCAGTGTCGGGATGGTGCAGGAGAATGCAGCGCACCGTCCACGTGCGCAGATCAGGTGACGCGGTCAGGGCGAGGGTGTTGCGGATGCTCCCCGGACCAGGGGCGCGAAATGGCTCGGGTATGATCGTGGCCAGCGTCCAGTACAGCGAGGCCCGGTCATCCCAACGAATGGTGAATTTCTTGGCGCCGCCGGGGAAAGGGACAAAGCCGCGATCGGGATCGAATCTCATCGTCTTTCCCTCATCAACGACCCGCACGATCGCCGCTCTTTCATCCGGGGACCGGGTTTGGACGCGGAGCACATCGACCAGTTCGCCATCGGGCGCGACGACAGCATTGCCTTCGAGCCAGGCGCCAAAATCGCCCTGGTTCCAGTTCGTGTTGCTCGGGAGGAACGTTGCGAACGTCCACTGACCCGCATCGAGCAAGTCGGCATCCACGGCCACGGAGAGCATGCCGGCGCGGTAATTGACACCCCACCCCACCGGCGGATCGCGTCGTTCCATACCGCGCCAAAGCCGGCCCCGATGCTCGATAACGGGCACCGGCGCGCAGTGGTACTGACCGTCGTCCCGGAGGAGCCCGGACCGGTGGTCGCGCGGCTCGGTCCAGGTCCGACCGCCGTCTTTCGAGCGGCGGATGACGGCGTTTCCGTGGTGCTTATCGGTGCCAATGAGGTAGAGGCTATCGCCTTGGGTAAAGAGCGTTGACCAGAAGGCGCCGTTGATAGTGGCGATGCGCTGCCACGATTGGCCGCGGTCGGCAGAGCGATAGACATGGCTGATGGCGCGTTGGTGTTCGGTGCTCTTCGGGCCGAACTCGTCGTGCGAAGCCACGTAATCGCCGTTGGGCAGCACGGCCAGGCTTGGCGACCCGATGTAGATGCCCGACGATTGCGGGCTATGGTGAATCACCACCCCTGGCACGCGGTTCGTGTCGGCGTTCGAAGCTGCGTGAATGCCATCGGCGAAAAGCGCGATCAGGACCAGAGACACACCCGCGATCGACGAAGCCGACAGAGTCGAAGTCGAGGGCGGCGCCGATGTGCAGCCTGTTTTCACATGAAGCCTGGACACTTGACGAATGAATGCGAAGAGGCGCCGTGGAGCTTCATGCAACATTCGGACCAAGGAGCGAGGCGCGGCAGAGAGGGGCGGGGAAACACGGGGGCTTTTCATGGCTCTAAGGACTGGGATTTGGTGTGAGGCGCGCTCGCTAGAGATCGACTTCGAGTCGGTAGAATGTCTGGGCTGGGTCGGGAGCCGAATCCGTGAACACTCCTTCGTTGTCAGGGCCGGCCGCAAGACTGGCTGAAGCGACCGGCTGCCACACCGCCGATTCGATATCGGGGGCGCGCAGCAACCGATAGGCGCGCCCCTGGCGGCGGGGGTGGAACCGGATGTGCCATCCTTTGTCGTCGAACGACACGGAGCGGAACTGGAACAAAGAAGCCGGATCGGTTGGATCGCAGCCCAGCACGAATTCCGCGTAGTTCGTGTAGCCGTCGGCGTCGGAATCGAGCGCGGGATCGGACGGCTCTATGAAGAAATGCGCGGCCCACCACTCGGGGGTCTGGCCGGGCGAAGGCGGATCTTGTCCGGGCCGCAAGGTCCAACGGACGGCATCGGCCAGGACATACGATCCGGTCCCTGAGCTGGTGTTATTGCGCAGACGCACGATTGCAGTCTCACCCGCCGCGAACCGGATATTGGCGGCAACGGTGCGATAGAGTCCGCCCCCCGCCGCCTGGTTCACGACAACGGCGGTTCGGCCGGCGGAGGATTCGATTTCATAGCGCACGCCGGACGATCCGTTGGCGCCGGCGGGGTAAAGAACGCTGAGGTCGTAGAGACCCGGCGTATAGATGCGCGTCCGCCACGTCAGTTCAGCGGTGGCGGTGCCGGAAACCGCTGAGGCCCGCCGGTAGGCTCGGCCGAGGCTTTCGGCCGAGTTGGTGACGAACGTCCAGGACCCGGTCCAACGGGCTTCAGTATCGTCGGAAATCCGGGGCCAGGCCGGGCTGAAGAGGCGGAGGTTCGAGAGGTTTGTCGAGCGGTCGGTCCATGTGACGACGCGGAGACGGAATGGCCGAGGATCGTTGTCGTCGCGGCGAGTCAGAGAATCCAGGAACACCGTGTGGTTGGTGGCCACAGTCTGATCGGATGCAGTTGCTCCGTCCGAGTCGCAGGGACCGCCGAGTCCGTAGAGAACTTGGCCGGCGGTGGGGGTGCGTGTGGACCACGAGACCAGGGCGCTGTTTGCGCCCGTCGAGATGCGGATGTTCTCGGGCGCAGTGTCCGGATCGGGCGGAGCGAGGTGGAAGTCGACCTGTGTGGTCACTCCGGGTTCAAGCGCGATCCAGCGCTCTTGCGCTGCGTAGCCGTGGGCGGATGTGACCAAACTCAGGCGGTTGTTGGGCGGACGCGTCAGGCCGAAGAATCCGTTCACATCAGTCCGAAGAAACGGGGTGGCCGCATCGCAGACCTCGATCGTGACACCTTCGAGCGGTTGGCCGGTTTGGGCGTCTCGAACGTAGCCCATGAGAAGCGCTGGGCCAGTCGTTGACTTCCAGGGCATGGCCGGCGGGTCGACGGGCGTGGGGAAGAGCGCGGGCGTATTGGGGTGATGGCTTGTGGGGCCGGTGAGGGCCGCGAGGAACTCGTCGCGCGGCACACCGTCCTTGACGGGGACGGCATACGAGTAGCACACCACGCCTTCGGACGGGGGGGCGCTTGCTGTGGCGTGGCGCACGGAGGTCATCTGCACCAGGGTGTTCGAGATGGTGTTGAGGTAGGCGCCCACCCCCAGGGCCAAGTGCCGCCCATAGCGGTTTTCCTTGGCGAACCTGCTCCAATTGGCCCAGTCGCCCGCGTTCTGCTCGTGGCGGAAATAGGCCATGGGGATGTTGATGTCCAGAATCCCTTCCTCGAGCCAGCCGCGCCAGTCCTGAAGAACCTTCGAGTAGGCGGCGCTGGTAAGCCATTGGGCGTAGGAGATGGCGCTTGGGGTCCAGGTGATCGTCGCCGCCGAGATCTTGAGGTTCGGTTTGACCGCCATGGCCTCGAGGTAAACGCGCCGGACCAGGCTGGTGACCTGGTCTCGACGCCACTGCAGCCAGGCCGAATCGTCCGGGGCCGGTTTGCCGGTGCTGCCGGTCTCCCGGTTGAATCGGGCGACGGCGACGTCGTTGTAGCCCCAGGTGTTGCCGGCGTAACGAATGTAATCGAACTGAAAGCCGTCGATGTCGTACCGGCTTATGATATCCATGGCGACCTGGAAGGTGTGTTCCTGAACATCGGGATGGCCTGGATCGAATGCGTAGTTCGACCCGTCCCAGGAGGCGCCGGTCGAGGATTGTGTCAGCCAGTCCGGGTGCAATCGGAAGGGGTGATCTGCCTGGGGCGGAAGCGTGGTTTCCTTGTTCCAGATGTTGTAGGTGACGATCCAGGCGTGGACTTCCAGCCGCGGTCCGGCACTGGCATTGTGGGCTTGGAGCAGAAGTTCGGCCAGCGGATCGAAGCCGGAGGCCACGTCCGAGGCCTTAGGTTCGAACCGGCTGTTGTAGTAGGCGTCGCCCCGTTTGCGCACTTCGACAATCAGGGCGTTGAAATTGCCGGCCCGGGCGTCGGACACGATCCGGGTGACTTCAGTCGCGTTGCGCATGGCGGCGTGGAAGGTGTCCACCCAGAACGCGCGCAGTTCCTCCGCCCGCCCGAAGTGGGGATGGCAGACGCCGAACCAGAACAGCCCAAACACAGTGAGGAAAAATCCGCAATTCCGGTTCAGGAGGCATCTCATCGTGATAATCTCGTGTGCTCTGTGAATCGCAATCGGGGCGAAGCCCCCGCCTGGACTGGGGGGGCAGGCGTCCGAGTCTGCGCAGGGTGTAACAAAGGGTCGGGGCAGCCTCAAGGGCAAAAGGAGGCGCGGGGTAGTTCCGCTTGTTGGGCGTAGTTCCGCTTTGACATCAATCAGGCCGGTTGGCAGTGTCAGGCCCAATTTAACTGGACTTGGTGTCTGTCCGTGAGGCAACGGAGAAGGCGGAGTGGAGACGAAAACGATTATGGCTGAACTTGTTGGGAATTTGCTGGTCGCTCAGTCGGGAGGGCCGACCTGTGCGATAAACGCCAGCCTGGCGGGAGTGATCCGCGAGGCTGGAAAGCACGAATGCATCGAGGAAATTTACGGAGGGCTCAACGGGATTCTGGGCATTCTCCAGGAGAATCTGATCGACCTGAACGACGAGAAATCGAGGACGATCGAGGGATTGAAGCACACGCCGGCGGCCGCCCTGGGCACATGCCGCTACAAGATCGACTTCAAGCGCAAGCCGGCCCAGGCCGCCAAGGATATGGACCGTCTGTTCGAGGTCTTTCAGGCCCACAACATTCGGTACTTCTTCTACACCGGGGGCAACGATTCCCAGGACACATCCCACAAAATCCATGAGGACGCCGTCAGGCGCGGCTACGATTTGCGTGTGATCGGCGTGCCCAAGACGATCGACAACGACCTTCCCTTCACGGACAGTTGCCCCGGGTACGGGTCCGTCGTCAAGCACAATGCCACCGTCGTGATGGAAGTCGGCATCGATGTTGGGAGCATGGCGACCGATGACGGATCGTGCTGCATCATCGAGGTGATGGGCCGGTCGGCGGGATGGATTGCGGGCGGGACGGTGCTGGCCAAGCGGGGCAACCCGGCCGCCGCACCGCACATTGTTCTGTTGCCGGAGATTCGGTACGACATGGAGGCGCTGTTGGCCAAGATCAAAGAGGTGGTCGAGGCCTATCGCTATTGCGTGATGGTGGTCGGCGAGGGCTTGAAGGACCAGGAAGGGAAGGAAATCGGGGCCGACGTGACCCGTCTGGATAGCTTCGGACATCCGGTCCTGGCCGGCGCGGCCGAGAAGCTTAAGGAGCATGTGCAGGGCAGGTTGAACACCAAGACGCGCACTGTGATCTTGGGATACGCCCAGCGCGCCGCGGGGCACTCCGCGAGTCTGACCGACATCGACAATGCCTTTGCCTGCGGCGAGGCGGCGGTGCGCGCGGCCGTCGATGGGCAGAGCGGCTTCATGGTCAAGATCGTCCGCAGTCTTCGTGAAGACGGGACGATGGCCTGGAGCACCGGGCTGCATCCGCTGGCCGAGGTGGCGAATGTCGAGCATTTCGTGCCGCGCGATTGGGTGAGCGAGGACGGTTTCATGCCCAACGAGAAGTTTATCGAGTATGTGCGGCCGTTGGTCGAGGGCGAGGTGAAGGTGCCGATGGACGGCGGGCTGCCGAAGTATGTCACCCTCGAGAAGAGCCCCGTTGAGAGGAAGCTGCCGCCCCGGGCATAGCCCGGCCGATTTTTGATCAGAGCGTTTGTCGCGGAGTGGCGAAGCCGGGGTTGGGATGCTGCTGTTTCTCGGCGGCGGACACGTGTCGGATCGCCCGACAGTCCGCGGGCTCGAGCGGCTGCATCGGACGCCGCGGTGAAGGTAAAAAATTAGCCAATCGGGACTTGACGCTCCGGAGGACGTCGCATAGACACAACCGCAACCTGAAAACGAAATGGGAGAGACGCATGGCTGAACAATCCATCGAGCAGAGGGTTAAAGAGATTATCGTCGAACAGTTGGGTGTAACTGTCGATCAAGTTACCCCTGAGGCGAAGTTCATCGAGGATCTAGGGGCCGATTCACTCGACACCGTCGAGTTGGTGATGGCTTTGGAAGAGGAGTTCGGACAGGAGATTCCCGACGAAGAGGCCGAGAAGCTGCAAAGCGTGGGCGATGTGATCAAGTACATCGAAGATCTGCAGCAGAAGTAAGAGCCTGCGGATTGAACTGGGCAGCCCCGCCGGATTCAAGCGCGAGCTGCCCTTTTTGTTCTATGGCGATCTCGCAAACCGAACGACGCGTGGTGATCACCGGACTGGGGGTTGTGTCGTGTCTGGGCCACTCGGTTGACACCTTCTGGACCAATCTCCTCGCCGGCCAGTGCGGCATCGACCGCATCTCGCTCTTCGACCCGACACAGTTCGACTGCCAGATTGCCGCCGAGGTTCGCAATCTCGATGCCACCGGCGCATTCCCCTCGGCCAAGGACGAGCGGCGCACGGATCGCTATATGAAATTCGCCCTGGTCGCGGCCAAGGAAGCCTTGCTCGACTCGGGGCTTGATCTGGATCGATGCAATCGCGACGCCATCGGCGCCTTCCTCGGCTCGGGGATTGGCGGCCTGCATACCACTGAAGAACAACACAAGATTCTGTTGAGCAAGGGACCGGGCCGCCTGTCGCCCTTCATGATCCCGATGCTCATTCTGAATATGGCGTCGGGCCTCTTCTCGATGTTCCACGGCCTGCGCGGCCCCAATCTGGCGACCTGCTCCGCATGCGCGACCTCCTCGCATGCCATCGGCGAGGCATGGCGCACGCTCAAGATGGGGGACGCCGATGTGATGTTCGCCGGGGGCAGCGAGGCCACCATTACGCCGCTGGGCATCGGCGGCTTCTGCGCCATGCGGGCGATGAGCACGCGCAATGCGGAGCCCAAACGCGCCGCGCGTCCGTTCGACGCGGACCGGGACGGCTTCGTCATGGGAGAAGGCGCGGGCGTGCTGGTGCTCGAGAATCTCGAACATGCGCGCCGACGCGGCGCGCGAATCTACTGCGAGGTGATGGGCTACGGCAACACGGCCGACGCCCATCACATGACAGTCCCCTCGCCCGAGGGCGAAGGGGCTGCCCGGTGCATGCGGATGGCGCTCCGCTCGGCGGGGATGGCGCCGGAGCAGATCAGTTACATCAACGCTCACGGCACGGCCACCCCCCAGGGCGACATCTGCGAGGCCCAGGCCATCCGGACCGTCTTTGGCGCGCATGCCAGCCGGTTGGCCGTCAGTTCCACCAAGGGCGCCACCGGTCACATGCTCGGAGCGGCCGGTGCCGTCGAAATGGCCGTCTGCTCGAAGGCGATCCAGACGGGCGTTGTGCCCCCCACGCTCAACCTCGATCATCCCGACCCGGCCTGCGACCTCGATCTCGTGCCTCATGCGGCGCGGGAAATGACGGTTGACGCCATTGTCAACAATTCCTTCGGCTTTGGCGGCCACAACGCCTGCCTTGTGGCACGCAGATACGTGGGATGAGAAAAGAAATTGTCCCTGCCCGATCGCGGGACCAGACAGGGACAAATCTGGGAGTGGGAGTTCGCCACGCTCTCTTCCCCGGGCTGGCATTAGGCGCCTCTCGATTGGGCTGCCAGCTTCCCGACGCCATTCTCCACGGCAAACGGAGTTGTCGGCCTCATAGCAGGGCCGTCCAGCGCCTTGCGGTCGCTGAATTATCGAGTGAGGCCTCTCGGCTCGACTGCGCTGGTGTTTGCGCCACCGGCTTGCGAACCGGGCAAAGACACGTCTATGACCGTTGCTTCGCGTCTTTGCCGCTTGCACCGGGTCGGCCACCGCGTGTGGCGGTGCGTTGGCCCGGTGCCACGGGTCTGACCTCTTACCTCTCAAGCTGCCTTACGCTCATAGGCCAGCGGTGCCGTTTTTAACATCGCCAGCGCTTTGGGAGGTTTTCACAGGACCTGCCTCGCCCTGTGCCCTCCCCGCGACAGACGCTCGCTTTGTCTCGCCTTTCGGCGCATTTCGTCGGGCGGCCCTCATTCGGAACAACCGCCAGAGCCGTCCGCCGCGTGCTGGCGCGCAGTAGCAGCTACGCACCCTCTGGGTGACTGCGATTGGCTCGAGCCCGAAACCAGCCCGAGTTGACTTGACTCGACTCGGAGCGGCTTCTCATCGCCCCTCGTCGCTCAGTTCCTTGCTCGCGTCACTGACGGCGCGCGAATGCCGCCAGAGGAACTGGTGAATCCTGCCTGCAAGACGCGCAGACCTCACGATCCGCTCTTCCTCACAGGGGCTGGGCCAACCAGCCTGCCCCAGCCTTTCCCCAGTCGCCTGGGAATATCTTCGGAAAGGCCTGCCGGACCGTTCAGGCCCCCGCAATCCTTTCCTGTTCTTTCAATGAACTGGTCACACCATACATCAGAACACACTCCTGTCAACAAAAAAAAGTTGCAAAATATTGATAGTAAACATGTTGTGAATATGCTGTGAATAACCTTCCCGAGCCCCTCGCGCTTCGTCGGTTCTGCCAACCAAGACGGATTTCCTCGATTCCGAATACCGACAACCTACAGATGCAACGCGACTGGAGTTGGGCAGGCGCGCTGGACATTCAATGCTGAGAATGACATGTTGGGCCAGGAGCGTTCTGATGGCGGACCGGGGCCCAGTTTGCAGGTGAGACGTGCGGTGCGAACTCACGCCCTGCGCTGACGCCATTGAAGCTCCGATTCTGGAAGGCAGGCCGCTGTGCCGCGAAAGCGCATCGAATGGATTTCCGCCTCAAACCGACCAGATGCGCGCAGGCGCGGGCGTATGCCAGCGGCAACTGGTCGGTTTGAGGCGGAGCTTCGTTGGAAGCCCTGGACATTTAGCACCCGACTGTGAGCGCATGAGTTGCGATTCATCGACACCCGGCATCTGTCCGCATTGCGGAACCGAGGTTCCAGAGGGAGCGGCGGCCTGCCCTGAGTGCGGGTCTGACAAACGGACGGGATGGTCGGATCAGGCACGCTATGACGCGTTGGATTTGCCGGACCAGGAGTTCGACTATGACGACTTTGTCGCACGCGAGTTCAGTCCGAATCAACGGCGGTCGGGTCAACGCGGTTGGGTCTGGTGGGTGGCGATCGGTCTGATGGTTGTCGGTCTGATCGCCTTTATGGCGGGATCTCTGAACTAAGGGTCTGTGCAAAAGTCGCAGCCATGAAATCTTCACGTTTCGCGTCTTGTCTTTCGGCTCTCGTGCTTGCGTCGCTTCCGGCCCCGGCCGCGGCTCTGCCCGACGCGCCTTTTCGCCAGCCGATGGCGGTGCGTTTGGCGCAAGCGCCCGAACTGGACGGAGCAGAGTACCGTCGTCTGGCGGTGCAGCGGGATGGGATTGCCTACGTGTTGACGGACAAGGGTGTCGGACGCGTGTTTGGGGAGCGTGTAGCACTGGACCAGAGCTTTCGCCCGCTGGCCGGCATCGTGCCGCTCGATCTGGTGGGCGAAAGCGGCCATGTCTTCTACCTGTTCGAGGACAAACTACTCTCGAACGATTTGGCGGGGCAATACCATGTGGCTCTGCCCAAAGGCGTCTATCGCAGTGCGGCGGTCAACGCCGAGGGCGTGGCTCTCCTGGCGGCGCCCACGAATCTGCTCCTGGTGGCCGGGGCGTCGTGGACGAATCTGCCCTTTCAGGTCACCCGCCAAACGGAGCGGGTCTACGCGTGGGGCGTCCAGTTTTTCATCCTGGCCAACGATACCATCTACCGCATGACCGGACCGCAGGTCGATCTCTTCCATCGAGGCACGGATTTGACGGCGCTCGGTTTCAGGGGCGCGGAACTGTTTGTGGGCACCACCCGCGGCTATTACGTGCTCGATCTGCGGAGCGGGAAACACCTTGTTCCATTGCAGGAGCGGCTGCCGGCCACGCACATCACCGCGTTGCGTCCGTTGCCTGGCGCATTGTGGGCGGGCACGACGCAGGGCGCGTTTTGCCAGACGGAGCCGGGATCCTTCAAATACTATGCCTCGAAGCGGTGGCTGCCTGACGACCACGTCCTCGATCTCCAAGCCGACCCGCTGGGCGACATGTATGTCCTCACCAAGGGCGGCCTGGGCAAGATCGAGTTTCCGCGGATCACGCTGGCCGACAAGGCACGGTACTACGACGACAAGATTCGGCAGCGGCACATCCGCTACGGGTTATGCGCGGAGCTGCGCCTGAACAAGCCCGGGGACATGGCATCAGCCGAGATGATTGACACCGACAACGACGGCACATGGAGCAGCGCGTATCTCGCCAGCCAGGCCTTTCGGTATGCCGCCACGGACGACGAGAAGGCGCGCGCCAACGCGTGGGAGACCTTCGCGGCCCTCGAGCGGCTCCAGTCAATCAACGGGCTGGACGGTTTCCCCGCTCGCACATTCGAGCGGACGGGATTCAAGGTTTCTGATCCCGAGCGCTGGCACTTGGCGCCGGAACGCCATTGGGAGTGGAAGGCGCACACCAGCAGCGACGAGATCACGGGGCAGACATTCGCCTACGCGGTGCTTTGGGAGGTGGCGGCGCGCACGCCCGACGAGAAGAGCCGGATCGCGGCGGGGTACGAACGGATCATCAACCACATCCTCCGCCACAACTACTATCTGGTCGACGTCGACGGCCAGCCGACTCTTTGGGGTCGATGGCATCCCGAGTACGTGAACCACTATCCGCCCACCATTGTCGATCGGCGGCTCAACAGCGCCGAGATTATCGCGTTTCTTCAGTTTGCCCATCACGCCACGGGCAAGCCGGTCTATCGGGACAAGGCCTACGAATTGTTCGAAAGGCACGGTTACCTGCGCAACATCACAAACAGCATGGCCCTCATTCGCCCAACGCCCGGATTCGTCTTCCGCGGGCACGACATGGGCGACGCGTGGAACCATTCCGACGACGAGCTTGCGTTCTACACGTACTGGGTCCTTTACCGTTTCGCGTTCACCGAGGACCTGCGACGCCTGTACGCCGCGGCGATCCAGGACCACTGGGAAATCGAGAAGATCGAGCGCAATCCCCTCTGGAATTTCGTGCTGGCCGCGACGGGCGCCGATCCATTCGACATCGCGGGCGCGCTCTGGACCTTGCGCAATTTTCCAATCGATCTGGTCGATTGGACCGTCCGCAACTCGGGGCGTCAGGATCTCACGCGTCGGCCCGCCAATTTTCGCGGGCAGGACACCGAGGAACTCCTGCCCCCGGACGAGCGACCGATCATGCGCTGGAACGGGAACCCGTTCGTCCTGGACGGCGGCAACGGCGGTTTGCGGGAGCTCGCAGGGGACGAGTTCCTGCTTCCCTACTGGATGGGACGCTACCTGCGCCTGATCGAATAGGGGCAACCTTTGGACTTGATTCCCCTCGAGTCCGGTTTATAGTCGCGTCGATCAGCAATTGCGGCATGTCTCACTTGACGCATACGTACGCGCGCGGACGGCTTTTGAACCGGAAGGGGGGAAGTGCATTCACACTGATCGAATTGCTGGCTGTTTTGGCGATCATCAGCATCCTGATAGCGTTGCTTCTGCCGACTTTCTCGTCCTCGAAGGCAAAGGCCCAGGGCCTTTACTGCCTGAAGAATCTGCGCCAGTTGCAGCTCGGGTGGACCATGTACGCCGACGAACATCAGGACCATCTCCCGGGCGTGATCGGCGGCTCGTCTCCCGGACCGGGGGTATGGGTTTCCGGTTGGATGGACTTCAGCAGCAGCCCGGACAACACCAACACGCTTTACCTGACCGATCGCAGGTTTTCCCAACTCGGGCCGTATGACGTGCCCGCGCGCATCTATCGCTGTCCGGCGGACCGGAGCACCGTCAACATCGGCGGCGCCGTGTTCCCGCGGGTGCGCAGCATGTCGATGAACTGCTGGATGAATTACCTGGGCACCGTCCCCATCGGCCAGGACAAGTACCGTGTCTTCCGCAAGACAGGCGACATCGTGGATCCGCCACCCTCGAAGGCCTGGGTCTTCATGGACGAACGAGAGGACAGCATCAATGACGGTTTATTTCAGACCAATCTCAAGGGCCGGGGCAAGCTCGCCAAGATCGTCGACTACCCCGCCAGCTACCACGCACGGGCGGCGGGCATCTCCTTCGCCGACGGCCATGCCGAGATCAAACGATGGCACGATCGGCGCACGATCCCGGCCCTGCGCAGCAATCAGGCGATCCAACTCGACGTGCCTTCCCCTGACAACCCGGACGTGGCGTGGCTCCAGGAACACTCGAGCAGCCCCATAGCGGAGTCCTATTAGCGAATCTCACCGTTTGGCTCGAGGCAGGTCCAGAGCCCACGGCACAGCCGTCCTTAGTGCCAGCGTTCTCTCCTCCGTCGGGGCATCCAGACACTCGAGAATCGCCGTTGTCCGCACCCCCGGATTGGAACTACGCAGAAGGCGGGCGATGTCATCCCAAGCCAGGCGTTGATGCAGGAGCGCGCGCGTGGCCTCGTCGAACTGAGGCGGCCCGAATCGCCGGGCCTGGACTTCGTCCATGCGCACGTAACGTTCGAGAAACCGGCGCGACGTCCCGCATGGCAATTCCCCCAGGGCCCTGAGCACATACCCGGTCCTCCGGAACTCGAACGTCTGGCGGGGTTGCGAGCCGGAATCCGCACTGAGGTTCCCCTCCCCTGGTCTCGAGGCACGAGTCGGCGGGCGATACAACAAGCCGATCAGATCGCCGGCGCACTCCGTTGCCCCGAGCTGACCCAGCGCCTGAATCGCAGTCAGTGCGTCCAGTCCGCTGGATGCCCGGTCCGGATGAGGAGTTGGCTTGCGTGCCTGGCGCAGCAGTGCCGAAATGACCGGACGCGGCTTCTGCCCCAGATCGCCGAGCCGCCGGGCTGCCCACGCGCGTTCGGTCAGGCGGTGCTGCGGGCCGGCGGGGTTGCGCCGCCCGGCCATGAGCTCGAGCAACCAACTTGCCGAGTTCGCATGTGGCAGGGCTGCCAGGGCGCGCGTGACAGCGAGCGACCCGAAATCGCCGGCAGGGGGCAGGCTGGTGGACAACGGCGGTTCGGCGGCGATTTTGAAGGTTGTGGTGTAGGGCAACGGTTGGTAAGGCGCACGGCCCAGAAGACGGGCTGCCACGCGCGGATCATCGACCAGGAGCATCGCGCCGGGTCGAGCCAAGGCCGCAGCGACGGCGGCAGGATCCATGTCGCGTCCGTTCTCACAAAGTCGGGCCTTGTAGGCGAGCGGCCGCAAGCGCGCATTCTCGAACCGGCGGCTGGTGTCCGGTGTGCTCACATGGGTGACGTGGTCCCAGGCATCGGCCTCTTCGAGCAAACGTGCGACGTCTGATTCCAATCCAGGTTCCCTCAGGTGCAGGTCGAGCAGCATATTCTGCTGCCTGGCGACATCGAGCAAAGCGGCAAACGTCGGCGGGGAACTGAACAGGGGGCGGCCATAGGCGACCTTAGGTCTCAATGAGACCATCTCGCGCAACGTCGCATCGCGCATGGGCCCAAAGCCGTCGGTAATGCGGTCCAACGCCTCGTCGTCAAAGAGCACAAGAATGCCGTCGCGCGTCCGACGCACGTCGACCTCGCATCCGTCCGCACCGTAAGACAAAGCTGCGACACACGACTCGATCGAGTTCTCCGGGGCCATTGCGGTCGCGCCGCGACGGACCATGACCGCTGGCCCCTGCCGCCGGAGAGCGATGACTTGGTGCCGCGTTTGGCGGGCGTCGGGACTCTCATCACAGAGAGTTGTGGCGTACTGGCGCACCAGAACCAGATCGCCCGATCGTGCCGCAACCATCGGCAGAGCAAGGCAGAGAAACCACGCGGCCAACCGGCTTCGAACGGCCCGCCGCACCGTCGATTCCCTCTCGCGGTGCGGCTGCCTTTGCGGGCAGAAGCAGGCGCGAGCCGCCGCGCCTCTCATCCCGTGCAGGCCCCGTGCGGCGCGGTTCATCCGCGGATTACGGCAGCAGAAGAACACGGTAGAAACGGGAAGCGGCCTGGCTGGGAGGATCGGCGAAGATCAACTCCGTCCCGGACGCCACCCTGGCTGAACCGGAGGGGGCCCACTCTCCATCCGGCAATGCATCCGTCCATTTCTCGTTGATCACCACGTCGTCGTGCAGGTCGACCCGGTTGGCTGCAACAGGCGGGCTCATGGGAACGGATTTGTTGCTCATGGCAAGTTTTGACATTCAGCGGTCGAATGCGCACGGGGACCATGAACCGATTTGTAGCCGCCGACGTGAGTCGGCGCTGATTTCTGCTTTTGACGGAGCGAGATGGCGCGGACTCACGTCCGCGGCTACGGAACC
>Ga0208694_1001980_pt1 | contig 22968 bp, 26 predicted proteins | sample AD_UKC078_MetaG_FD_184442 | JGI IMG/M metagenome (GOLD analysis project Ga0208694, IMG submission 184442) | Active sludge microbial communities of municipal wastewater-treating anaerobic digesters from USA - AD_UKC078_MetaG (SPAdes) (version 2) | ecosystem: Engineered > Bioreactor > Anaerobic >...
ATTGTAAAATGCTTTATTTTACTTGGCCTGTTGGAGAAGCGGCTTAACTCACAAGCCTCTCACGCTTGCATTCATGGGTTCGAATCCCATACAGGTCACCATATAAGAAAAGTAAGGATGATACAATAAATGTCATCCTTTTTCTTTTGCATATAGGACAATTCTTCCTATTTGCCAATGCCAATAGTCTAGATTAGTGATTAAATCAGCTGCTATTCTAGGCTTTTTTATTTTCTTTAAAACTACGATTTACCGAAAGGGGTAGGGGGTATTCACTTTTTTGTGGGGGTATTCAAATAAAAAAACGAACCTTTAAACAGATTCGTTATTTAATCCAATTACATCCTTCATCGTTCAGCTGCTTTATGATTCTATCTCTTACCGATGAATAAATAGATGAAGAAAATGATATGCCATGATTTTTGATTTTGTTTTTAAGGTTATCAATTGCATGTTCATTTGTTGAGATTCCTAATTGTTTAAAAAAGTCTGAAATCTCCATAAAACTTGAATAATCAATATTTGTATGTGGAGTTTGACTTCCTGATGACATAAAATTTCTACCATTTTCAAAAAAATCTTTATTTTTCATTGGACATAAATTGCATTGATATGGCTCTGAAGGAGTTTTGTAGCATCTTAAACACCTAATATTATTAACAAATTGTGCCATTAATAATTTTGAATTATACGAACATCCATCGATGATAATTGTGTTGGGAAAGAGATTGTTGTAGGCGTTCCAAGCCTCTCTAGCAATATCACCAACATCGCTTATTTTTACTCTTCTTTTTTGTGCATTTGATATCTCATCTAATCTATTTTGTGAATATAAAGGAGTTACTGATGCTTTGATTTCTAAAAAATATAGTTGTTGTGGAGTTGTTTTTTTAAGCAAAATGAAATCAGGTGCAAATTTTACAATCATTGATGAATGAGAAAGATTAGATTCTGGTGTTTTGATAAAATTATTTAGTGCGACATTATTGCCACCTATTTTTTCAAAACCAAAAGGAATAATCTCTATTTCATCAGGATTAAAAATGAATTGCAAATTATCAATAATAAACTGTGAAAGACTATATCTTTTTTCAAAAGTATTTGTTTGATTCATATATTGTCACCACCCATAAAATTTTATCAAAAATGGTGCATTTTCACAAGACCAACACCTATGAAAAGGTTTCCATTTTAATTGACTAAAACTTTATAAAATGCTATAATTCTTTATATAAACGAAAGGAAAATAGATATATGGATTATTCAAAAACATTATTAAAAATAAGAGCTAAATTGAATTTATCCCAACAAGAGTTAGCTGATATATTAAAAGTTTCTTTTACTACTTTAAATAGATGGGAAAATAACAAGACAGTTCCATCTAAAAAACACTTAGCATTGATTGAATCTATTTGCTTAGAAAATAATATTGTTTATATGGAGGCGAATAAATAATGAAAGAATTTAGAATTTTAGATTTGTTTAGTGGTGCTGGTGGATTTTCTTGTGGCTTAGAACAAGTCAAAGGATTTCAAACTGTTGCTGCATTAGATTTTGAGCCTAAAGCAATTAATACATTTGAGAAAAATTTTCCTAAATGTAAATGTATCTGTGGTGATATCACAAATGAAGAAGTAAAAAAATCCATTGTAGATATATCACAAGAGAAAAAAGTAAATATGATAATTGGTGGACCACCATGTCAAGGATTTAGTTTGAAAGGGAAAAATTTAGGTTTAGATGATCCTAGAAACTTTTTATTCTTGGAATATGTAGATTTAGTTAAGCGAATTAAACCAGAAATTTTTGTAATTGAAAATGTTAAGAACCTTTTACAGTCTGAAAATGGTTATTTTATCAATCAAATTTATGAGAGATTTGGCTCATTAGGATATACATTAAATCACGGAGTTATGTGTGCATATAATTTTGGTGTCCCACAAATTAGAGAAAGAGCCATAATTATTGGAACTTTAAACAAAAAAGGCATCAAGGTTCCATCATCGAATGGGGCTAAAAAGACTAGCGTAAGAGATGCTATTTCCGATTTGTCATATTTAAATTCCGGTGAAGGCAATGATATAGATGAGTATAAATTAGACCCATTAAGTTCATACCAAAAAGAATTAAGAAATGGAAATGGTGTTGTATACAATCACTTTGCTACAAATCATTCAAAAGTTGCATTAGAAAAATTAGCAATGATACCACCAGAAGGTGATAAATCTTCTATGCCTAAAGAATTATATGGAAATCAAATATTTTCAACAACTTGGGCTAGATTGGTTTGGGATAAGCCAAGTCCTACTATCGATACACGATTTGATACTCCTTCAAATGGAAGAAACTCGCATCCGTATTTAAATAGATCTATAACTCCTCGAGAAGCTGCAAGAATACAAAGCTTTCCTGACTCATTTAGATTCTACGGAAACAAAACGTCTATTTGTAAACAAATAGGAAATGCAGTTCCACCATTGATGGCAAAAGCCTTAGCTGAACACATAAAAAAAGAAAGCGAGGATTTTTAATGGAATTAATAAACGGTGATGCTTACAAAATAATTGATGAGCTTATAGAGAGAGGCGTCAAAGTAAATCATATAATTACAGATCCGCCTTACAATATTTCAAAAAGCAATAATTTTGGCACTATGAAAAATCCTAGAAAAGGTGTTGATTTTGGTGATTGGGATCATGGTAAATTTGATTTATTTTCTTGGATTCCTAAATACACAAAAATTCTAGATGATAATGGGAGCATGATTATTTTTTGCTCTTATTTATACATTAGTTACATAATCGATGTTTTGAATTCTAAGGAATCAAATATGGTTGTAAAGGATGTTTTAATTTGGCAAAAAAGCAATCCAATGCCTAGAAACATCGAGAGAAGATACGTTCAAGATATGGAATTTGCCATTTGGGCTGTAAAAAAAGGGAGCAAATGGGTATTCAATAAGCCTAAAAACAAGCCATATTTAAGAGCATTATTTACTACATCTACAGTTCATGGAAATGAAAGATTGAATCATCCTACTCAAAAAAGCCAAAAACTTATGGAAGATATAATTTCAATTCATACAAATAAAGGTGATTTAATTCTCGATCCATTTATGGGAACAGGAACTACAGGTGCAGCAGCTAAAAAACTCAAAAGAGAATTTATTGGAATAGAACTTGATAAAAATTATTATGCATTAGCAAAAGAAAGGTTGGAAAATAATGACAATTGATGAATTATACCAAATTAAAGTAAATAAAGCTGTCGCTTACATTGTTGGCTTAATTTTCCCACTTTACAAAAATGTAATGTTTGATGGAAAAGATTGTATAGCTGGCTGTGTTAATCACAATTCAAATATGATTACTCCTACAGAATTAGCAAGTCATTATAATTCAGTTTATAATTTAATTAATTCTGAGATTGGAATAGACAATGTTGTTTTAGTGGCTAACAAAAATGAAATTAATAATGTTTCACCAAAAGAAGGTTTCTCGGTTTTAATTGATAAAACTGGAAAAACTGATAAGTATTGTCTAGATGTTCTTACCAATATTACTAATAATATTCTTAAAGAAAGTAGTGATATTAGAAAAGAATTCGTTAAAGGTTGTTTTGATGGTAGATCATCTTGGGATACCACAGCTCATTATTTATCAATTGATGTTGATAGAGATTATTCAAGACAAGATTTAATCGAAAAAGTAATTTTTTTAGAGGGAATCAAAGTAAATATTAATCGTCGTGAACTCAATCATCCAAAAAACGACCAGATAAGAATTAAAGTAGATTCAATTAAAAAATTTATTTCTAATATTGGGTTGTATTCTACTTGCAGATTAACTCTCGTGAATCATGGAATCAGCAAATTAAAATAAGGAGGATTCAATTATGGACATAAAATTCGATGGAAAAAAGAAAGAGTATGTATTAGGTAGTACAACATACACAAAAGCAGCTTTTATAGCCTATATTCAAAGCGATATGTTACAAAACGCTTTAGAGACTGAACCAACTACACTACAAGTTTCGGATACAAGAGTGAATGGTGGAATTAATAAAATTTATTATGGTGCACCAGGTTGTGGTAAAAGTTTTCTAGTACAAAACTTGTTAGATAAAGCACATGTTAAGAAAGAAAATAGAATTAGAGTTACATTTCACCCTGAATATTCAAACACGGACTTTATAGGTCAAATTTTACCAACAATTGAGGAAGTTCCTAATTCTGATGGTTCTAAGAAAGAGATAGTTAAGTATGTGTTTAATCCGGGTCCATTTACATTAGCATTAAAAAGAGCTCTTGAAACTAATGATATGGTTTATTTAATTGTTGAAGAAATTAATAGAGGAAATGCAGCTGCGATATTTGGAGATTTATTTCAACTTTTAGATAGAGTGAAAGACAATTCTAAGCCAAATTACTCCTTTAGTGAATATCCGATTTGTAATGTGAATATTCAAAAATATATTAAAGATGAACTAGGATTAACTGATTATGACGAAGTGGTGATACCAAGTAACCTTACAATTTTGGCTACAATGAACTCAAGTGATCAAAATGTTTTTACTTTGGATACTGCTTTCAAGAGAAGATGGACTTTCGAACAAATTAGCAATGATATAGTAAAGGATAGCAATCATTCATATAAAAATTGGTATGTTCCTGGAACTGATGTTACATGGTCAACTTTTTTAGTTAAACTAAATGATAAAATTTTAGATTATAAGATTCATAATCAAACTAATGAAGATAAGAGATTAGGCAAGTATTTTGTAACTAAAGACTGTTTAACTGAAAAAGTAGAGAAGATTGCTGACGTCAAAGAAACAGCTGAGAATTTTGCGTATAAAGTGCTTGAGTATATTTGGAATGATGTTTGTAAAATTGGTAGAGAAGAATGGTTTGATACTTTAACTTATAAAACTTTAGAAGACTTGATTGCTGCTTTTATTGAACCTGATGAAGCTTCTGGAAAAACACCTTTATCTGTATTCTTAAATATTAGTTTTTAGTGAGCAAAAATGAAAATTACTGAAAATTTAAAAACAATAAAAGCTACAGGACAAGTTGACAATCAGTTTATTGGAATAAAAATATCAAATAATCAAATTGAATTCCATTATCCAGAAACTTATGTTCTTTCTAACGATGATGATGGATTAAGAAAAGATATTTTGGCTATTTTACGCACTGTTTCTTTGGCTAAAACAAAATCAAGTGATATGTCATCTTATAATACAAAGCACGTAAACAATAACGTGTTTCCTTTAGGTGCGTACTTATGGATCATAAATGATTATCTTACATATGGTCGATATGAAAATAGAGAAAAGGTATATGAGCATTCTATAAAAGGCAAGATTAATTGGAAAAAGACAATGCAATCGAATCCTTTTATTTCTAACGGAAATGTGGTTTACAATGACATCATATCCGAAAAAAAGAACCAAAAAGATAATTTAATAACTGAAATTTATAATTGTTGTGTATGCAATGCGATGGATAACATCGGATGGTTGTATGGCTTATCATACGACTGTAATGGAATTGATTATCGTGGCATGTTTGTTAGAAATTTAAAGCTTTATGTTAATGCTATTAACACTGAACTGACTCATGTTTTTGATGATAATAAAAAAATAAGATTACAAAACATGAAAAATATCTTGCTAGGATTAGATGAAGATTTAATTAATACAAGGGAAGTAATATATGGTGTTGATTCTTATGATTATGTTTATGAGAGAATGATTGATTCCATGTTTTCAAAATGTGACAACATTAAGGAGTTTTATCCTAATGCAACTTGGGATTTGGTTTTAGAAAGCAAACCATTAAATTCTTCAAATCTTCGCCCTGATACAGTATTAATTGATAAAAAGACTAATAAAGTTTATATCTTAGATGCGAAATATTATAGATATGGCACAACATTTAAATTGAACGATATTCCTGAAACAACTAGTATTCAAAAGCAAATTACATATGGTGAATATGTTAAAGCTGTGAAAAAAGGTGTTTATGCAGATGTCTTTAGTGCTTTTCTCATGCCTTATTCTAAAAATGTGAATAACCATAAAGAACGCTTTAATAAAGATTTGGAATTTGTCGGAATTGCAACTGCCAAATGGTTTGATGAAGACGGAAAAGATGCCCCAAATAATAGAAAGATTGTTGGTGTTTTGATTGATACTAATTTTTTAGTAAATAATTGGATTAGAAAAAATGAAGATAATATCTCAAATTTAATAAGTTTAATAGAAACAAATATAGGAGGTGTGAAACGTGAATAACATTAAAGAATTAATTAATATTATTGAATGTTTAGGCGGGTCAGCTTCTATAGATGAAATTGCTAATAAATATCAAGAAATTCATCCAATGATTATCTTCAATTCCCATAAAAGAACAATGGAGCAAACATTAAAAGACAATCCTGATTTAGTTAGACAAAATAAAGGAAATTTCAAATGGGAAATTATAACTCAATTAATTTCTAATAATTTTTTATTAGTTTCAGATAGAATGTGTTTCAAAACTATTAGAGAAGCTATGAAATATATTTTTGAAAAGAGCGTTCCATCTCAAGGTGCATATTTCTCAGTGAATGATGAATATGATGCATGGTTTCCACAAAACGGAAATAAAGAATGGTCTAATGAATTAGTTGATGATGGAAAAACATGGATTGAGCATCCTTCTGATCCTAATAATTATGATGTTCCAAACGGGAAATTAAGATATACATTCATTAAAGAAAAAGAAGGATACTATTTCACAGGGGTATTTTCTTTCAAAGAGATGCAAGGAAATACTAGAGTTTATTCTATTGTCGATGACAAAGTAAAATTACCATATCCATCAAAGCCAATGATTGTTTGTAGAACAACATATATGAAATTTTATGATGGAATTACTGAAGATGATAAGCCAGTGAATGGTGGTTCGTATGTATCTACTAATAATGATGCTTTTGAAAAAAATAATTTTCATTGTCATGAAGATGGTTTTTGCTATGGATTTGTTGAAACTAAATATGTTGGTGGGAATACAGCTAATAATCAATTTGCAAAATCAATTCACATTGAGAATATAGATTCTCGTTACGCAAATAAAGATTCGATTAGTGGTGTAAGAGTTGTTTTTGCTGCTAGAAGTCCAATTAAAAATAAGATGGTTGTTGTTGGATGGTATGACAATGCAACTATTTATAGAGATAGAGTTATTGATGGCAATTTAATGTATGTTATGAAATGTTCATGTAATGATGCACATTTAATTGAAGAAGAGAATAGAAATTTCGATGTACCAGCAGCAACTCATGATCCGATTGGCATAGGACAAAGCAATTTTTGGTATATTCAATCAAATGTTAGAGCCAAAGATTATGAACAGAAATTGACTAATTATATCGATTCTTTTTTAAGCGAAAATAAAAGATTTTTCTTTGAACCAGTTAATTTAAATCAATGGAATATGTTTGAGAAGGTTAGTGGTGTTGGACATGAAGAATATTTCTTGGCTACTAAAAGCATGAAAAAAGGAGATTATCTCATTCCTTATGTCGGAGCACAAAAAGATGGTGTGCCAAGTGGTGTTTATGCTCTTGCAGAAATAATAACTGATCCTGTGATTTTGAATAATCATGAAGGCGATTATTGTAATGAAAAACTATCCGTTCTTACACGATTCATAATGTTTAGCAATGAGCCAATTATTAGTTCTGATGTTTTTTCTAGTATTCCAGGACAGTTTAGAACTGCTCATATGATAAATCCTGAGCATTATAAAAAATTAAAAGAATTATTTTTTATTGAAAAGTAAATGAAAAGCGACCTGTCTCGTGATTGAGATAAGTCGCTATTTTTTTATTTTTTTATTTCACAAATGTCTGAAATATCGCAATTAAGTGCCTTACAAATTTTGCATAAGACAGCAGTAGTGACATTTTCAGATTTTGTTATTTTAGCCATTGAAGATGAACTGATACCAGATATTTTTATCAGTTCTTTTTTTGTTAATCCTTTATCAATAAGGAGTTTCCATAATTTATTATAATTAATCATTTTCTTATTTCCTTCTTACACTTTCCAAGAAACCATATCTATTTATGTTTTCTACCCCACTGAAGTTATAGACTTTTATATCATTATTTATCTGAATTTGAGGCAACTCACTTTTATCTGTATTTTCAAAAATAATAACTTGATCATTAAAAGTATTATTTACAAGATAATTGAAAAATCCTGCTCTAATATTTTCAGTCAACAATTGACCTTCAGGTAAGTTTAATCCTTTTAATGGAGAGTCAAACATATAAAAGTGAAAACATTTCTCTGAATGAGTATTAAGATATTTTCTAAAAGCTAGTAGTAGAACGGTATTTGTAAATGCTTTATAACCTTTGCCACGAGCACTTTTACGTTTTTCATTAACTAATAAGTCTAGATTGTTTTTTGGAAAATCGACTGAGTTGATTGGTGCGTAACCAATTTCAGTTAGTATCTCTCTTGCATATGTAGGTATTTCATTAACTAAAAGATTATGAAATAGTGGTCTACCCTTAAAAGGAGTATAAGCAATATCTGGTTCTGCTTCATATTTTGCATAATCATCACTTAACTCTTTATCAGATTCATCCATATATGCTAATGAACCTTCAATAGCCATATAATCTTTATAACTTTGAAGTTTAGTTGTTAATGCTTTTCTTTGAGGAATTAACTCGTTTTTAATTTTTAAATTAATTTGACTGATTCTTTCGTTATAGTCATTTATCAAAGCTTGATCGTCATCTATTTGGTCTTGAATTTGAACTCTTGTTTCTTCTAATTCATTTGAGTTAGTGACAGCTTTTACTAATTCTGCTTGAGAAGCTTGAATGAATGATTCTTGGTTGTGAGGGACAATGTCGCTGTCACAATATGGACATTTTGTTTTCTTTGTCCTATTTTTGATTAAATCTTCATTATCAACAATAAAAGTTAATCTATTGATATCAGTTGCATATTGACTGCTTAATTTTTCATATCTAGTTATTAATGTCTGATTTTTTGTTAATCTATCACGAATTGGAATTAACTCATTTATTAAAGATTGATGTTGAGATGATAGGTCATCTATTTGTTTTGTCAATTCTTCAATGCTATTATTTAATTCACCAACTAAGTCTTCTAGAGTTTTGCCTTCTGGAAGATTTTTTAATTTTTCTTCAAAATCTTTCTTTTTCTTTAAAAGGTTTTCTCTTTGACCTTGAATATAATTTAATAAAGTCTCTTTTCTAGTCTTTTTTATAAGTTCCTTTTTTGGATCTCCTTTATATTCTTCTAGTGTGTTACTAGTCATCATATAAATCATTGATGCCAAATAAAGTGGTTCATTGTTTTGGGCTAGTAAAATAGATTTTTTAGAATCAGCTCTTCCTTCATCCACGATAAACGCTTGTTTAATAGTTCGCCAAGTAAAAGCAGCTGTTTTACCCTTATCATTTGATGGCAATTTTAAATCAAGTGGTGCATCCATCAATTTGAGGAAAAGTTCATTCATGGTGTTCGGATTCTTTTTAGAAGCTTTTATTCCATATTCGCCTGAAGAAATGCCTTCAATATTTGAAGAGACTACTGTAGTTGATTCTTTTTGTATTCTAGTAAGAGTGATAGTACCTTTATGAGTTTCTAATTCTAAAGAAACTGTTGTATATCCTTCGTTTTCATCAAAAGGAAGATTATCTTCATCGTTATTGCCACCAAATATATAATCGATGCATTTATAAACACAAGTTTTACCTGTGTCGGAAGGACCAGCAATGACTGTCAGTTTGTTTCCAAACTCAATAGATGATGTTGCAACATTTGGTCCTGATGCAATAAGTTTCTTAACTTTAATTTATGCCATTGTTGATTTCCTCCTCTTTATTTTTAGCAAATTGTTTTATTTCTTTTATGCTTTTATTTTTATATTTTTCTAATACACTTTTTGAAATGTATTTATATTCATTCGAATAATCAGAATTCATTTTTCTACATATTTCTTTGCCATCATTGTTTATTGAATATAAGAAACCTTGATTTGAGTTTTCAACGTTAATTAAATCCTGCAATACTAGTTCTTTTATTGAATCTTTAATCAATTTAATTTGTGATGAGAAAGAATTAATCATAAATAAACCATCGCCATTTAGATTCTCATTTGCTAATCCGTAGTTTTTACCATAGATGGTGAAATAATCTAAATAGAGCATTTTTTCTTCATCCAATGGGACATTTGAATTATTTAAAAGAAGAAGCAATCTCATAGAAACTTCAAAGTTAGTGTTGAATACTTGCATCATCCAAATCCTCCCTTATCCATTCAATCCGACCCTCATTTACAAGCATATGAATCATTCCACGCTCTTCTTCAGGTCCTACTAGTCCATTTCCTGACGTTGAAAAATAGGATTTTCTAAATGAAATTAGAATGACTTGACTTAAAGTCTTATTCAACCTATCAAAACCATCAACATGTTGAGAATTTAATGTATATTTGATTCCTTGGTAGATTTCGTTTTTCATTTCATCAAATTCTTTTATAGAATCAGTAAATAAGTCTCTTACTTTATGTAGTACGCTTTCTGCACTATAAAAATCTTCTCTACACATTTGTAAATTAGTTTTATAAACCAAAGACATAGTATCTAAATCACTTATCGATATTGTGCCTTTTTTCTCTCTTTGTGCGTAAACCCTTAAAAGAGCTTCAACATATATATTTTCTTGTTTTGCAGGAAGATTAGGAACTGATAATTTGCTAGGTAATTTTATTGTTTTAGTTCCAATCTTTACTGTTGAATCATCTAAAAATGTAGCATTTCTAATTGACCCTTTTTTATTAACTTCTGATCTTTTATCTAACAAATTATAGAATGTTTTAGCTAATGATTTTGGTATTTCATTTTTTGAAATTGTTATACCTCTATCTTTAAATTTTTTAACTAAGGAATTTAAAGCAAAATCATCAAGATTTGCATTATTAAATACCGATTCAAACTCCTCTTCACTAATTTTGCTTTTTAATCTAGAGGCGTCAGTAATGGGCATATCAGTCGATGAATTTTCATTCATTACTTTATTACAAAAGTTTTCGCTCTTATTAATAACGTCATTAACTGTGTCAATGTCCATAGTACTTATAGGAGTAAACCAAGTTAAAACAGTTTGATATTTTATCTGATCAGAAATTCTATTTGTAGATGGATCAGCTGCTATTTGTGAAGAAAAAGAATCAGCAATGATTTTTATAAAAGTTCCTATTTTCAATTTTGTCACCCCCATTTATGAAGTAGGACTAAACGATGAACTCCTAGTCCGGAAGAGTTAAAAAATAACCTTTTTATATAATAAAACCGATAAATTAAGTTTTGTTATTTTCTATAGAATTTGCTGACTTAATTATATCACAAAGGCAATTTTATCACAATCTTAAAGCAAACAAAAAGTTCGAGATAAGGTAATCGATTTATTGCCGAAACAAGAGCGTCATGAACTCTTGTCGATACCTAATTGCGAGGTATCAAAACATAAAGCTGAAGCTGTCGCAATCAGTGGACGCAAATAAAAGATGGATTTGAACCACCTTTCTTTTGTTGCACCCATTTTGCGATAAGGACTGCTTTAGGAACATCTCCATCTTGCTAGTCAAATGGAGGTGTTTTTTATGACAAAGCATTTAAAACCTGAGTATCTATCGGAAGAAGAACTCAAACAAGATTTAGCAGAATTCAATAAGAGCAAGAGTCCTGATGAACAATTGTATTACTGCTCATATCTAAACTCATTCACCCACAAAAGAATGTATGTTCCATGTTCAAAAGAATGGTTCTTTGCCTGGCGTAACATGATGAAGGCGGAGCATGAAAAAAGATGGGAAAAATCTAGATGTTACATAATCTCAGATTACAAAAAGAATACTGAAGTTTTATGTAGAAATGGTGACTGTGAAAACTGTCCACATAAAAACAAAACTAGATACCGTCAAAATGGTGAAATCTTCCTACCTGGTGATGATGTTGAAAATGGTGGTGTTTTATCACTAGACCAACATTATGAACAATATGGATTTGAACCTGAAGATCCTTCTTATAAGGAACAAGAAGAAAAAGAACAACATGATGCGTTGATGGATGAGATATGGCACGAAATCTCTTTATTAGATGAGTTAAGTCAAAAGATTCTAACTCTATTTAATGATGGACTTTCCGATTCCGAGATTGGTTCAAAACTTGGACTAAAACGTTCAACCGTTCAATACCAAAGAACTAAGTTGCTAGATGAATTAAAAGAAAAATTAAAAAAGTTTTAGCAAATTTTGGCAGCCACCGACTTTCATCCCCATTTATGAGATAGAAGGAAAGAAAACCCTTCAAATCATGAAAGGAGGCAATAAGCCGTGGTTACTAACCAATCAAAAGCAGCTAGAGATAAACCCTTGCTTACTGACATTGAGAAATTTGATGCATTGATGTCGATTTCTTCATTAAGCAAGGCTCTAGCACAAGACATCTTAATTAAAAAATCTGGAAAAGGAGGAAAACAAAGTGCCACCAAAAACACACAGCGTCCTTGCTCCAAGTAGTAAGGAATGGACTCATTGTGGCTTTAGTGCAAAGTTCCTAGCCACAAAAGAAGATGAAACTAATGAGATGAGTGAGTTTGGTAGTGAATGTCATGAACTAGCTGAACATTACATTAGAAGAAGTTTGAAACTTGAAGATTATGAATCTGGCGAAAGCACATCAATTGAAGATGTTATTAAAGGATTTAAACATTATTCAGATGAAATGGAAGAACTAGCAAATGGCTATGCCAACTATGTCATTTCAACAGTTGATTTTGAAACAAAGCGTACAGGTAAAAAACCAATAGTTCTTATCGAACAACAATTAGATATGGATTATGCACCTGACACGCACGGAACACTCGATTGTGGAATCATCGCAGGGGATACCTTAACGATAATCGACAATAAGACAGGATACATAAAGGTTGATAGTTTTGATGAAACTTTAAAAGAGGTTAATTCACAACTCGCAATTTATGGTCTTTATACCTACAAGTGTTTCAAGGATTTATATCCAATTAAAAACATTAGATTAGTCATTTATCAAAAGAGAATTAACAACATCTCGGATTACACCCTTACAGCTGATGAACTTGTGAAATGGGAACAAGAATTCTTAATTCCAGCAACTAAAGAGGCATTAAGTGAAAATCCAAAAGCAGTGGTTGGTTCTCATTGTAAGTATTGTCCTGGCAGAAACGTCTGTGCCAAAAGAAAACAAGAGACTTTAAAAGGCATAGATGAAACCAAGACAGTAGATCTACTTAGTGATGATGAAATTGAACTTTTACTTCCAAGACTTGATTCTTTAATTGCTTATGCAGAAGACATCAAAGCCTATGCATTAAAGAAAGCAACTGAACAAGGCAAGAAATGGAAGGGTTACAAACTTGTTGAATCAATAACTAAACGAAAAATTAGTGATGAAGATACAGTTTCCAAGATTTTAGTTGATGCAGGTTTTGATCCATATGCACCAAAGAAACTAATGACTATTAGTGAACTTCAAAAGAAAGTCGGTAAAGACAAATTTGAAGAGTTAGTTGGTTCTTATGTAACTAAACCAAAAGGTCAAACAGTACTAGCTCCTGAATCTGATGCTAGAGAAGAAATAAAAATTAATAAGGAGATATAAAACATATGTTAAACATAGTAAAAGGTGTTGAAAAAACACCTATCAAAACTTGTATTTATGGTGCAGAAGGGGTAGGAAAATCATCTCTTGCTGCTCAATTCCCTGATCCACTTTTTATTGATACTGAAGGTGGAACATCAAGATTAAATGTTAGAAGAATCAAATGCACTAGTTGGGAAGAGTTAATTTCTATTGTTAAAGAAGTTATTGATAATCCAACAGTATGTAAATCACTAGTCATCGACACAGCTGACTGGGCTGAAACATTATGCATTGATTTCATTTTAAATAAGTATCGTCAAGCAAGTATTGAATCATTCGGTTATGGCAAAGGCTATACCTATATCCAAGAAGAGTTTAGTGAATTCTTAAAACTATTAAATGAGTTAATTACTGTTGGAATCAACCCTGTAATCATTGCTCATGGAAAACCAAGAAAATTTGAACTTCCTGATGAGCAAGGTGCATTTGATAGATACGAAATGAAACTAACAAAACAAGTAGCACCTTTAATAAAAGAGTGGTGCGATATGCTCTTATTCTGCAACTATAAAACTTTTGTTATTACAACTGAAACAAATACTAAAAAGGCACAAGGAGGTAAACGTGTTATGTTTACTACTCATAATCCTTGTTGGGATGCAAAAAATAGATTCAATTTACCTGATGAATTAGATCTTTCTTTTGATGGAATTGCACATCTTTTTAGTACCGAACCAAAGATTGAAACAAGAGAAGAAAAAGCAACACCTGAAGCTAAAGAAAGGGAAGTATTAACTAAAGTTAAAAAGTTAATCAATGATAGTGGAATTACCAAAGAACAAGTCGAAGAAGTAGTCACATTAAAAGGGCATTATCCAAGTGGCACAAAACTTGAAGATTATAAGGAAGATTTCATTACTCGTTGGATTATTCCAAATTTCAAAAAGATTGTAGAAACAATCAAATCTAATAATGGAGGAAATAACTAATTATGGAAAATACAGTAAACAATCAAAACATGGTCATGGATTGGAATGACTCTATTGAAAATGATGGTCAAGAGTTCGTTCTTTTACCAGAAGGTGACTACAACTTTACAGTAACAAACTTTGAACGTGGAAGATTCCCTGGTGGACAAAAAGTCCCAGCTTGTAACAAAGCAGGAATTACTATTCAAATTGAAACAAATGTAGGTATTGCTATTGTTAAATTCGACTTATTACTTTATCGCTCACTTGAATGGCGTATTAGTTCATTCTTTAGATGCATAGGTCAAAAGAAGAGTGGCGAAAAGTTAGTTATGAATTGGAACACTGTAGTTGGATCAAAAGGTAGAGCCCATATCAAACAAAGAGTTTATACCAACAATTATGGCGAAGATAAAACTGTTAACGATTTAGATAGATTTATTGATTTCAAACCTGAGTATTTTGAAAAAGGTATGGTCAATGAAATCGAAATTAGTGACGCAGACCTTCCATTCTAATGAGGTGATTCACTATGGTAGATTTAAGACCTTACCAAGTGAATGCAATTACAGCTGTATCTAGTGAATTTGAAAAGGGGCATAATCATACTTTGGTTGTGCTCCCTACAGGTACAGGCAAGACTATTGTATTTGCTAAAGTAATTGAAAAAGACGTACTAAATGGAAAACGTGCTCTTATTCTTGCTCATAGAAGTGAATTATTAGACCAAGCATCAGATAAATTAAAGATGGCTTGTGGTTTGGATACTTCACTTGAAAAAGCCGAATCAACAAGTGTTGGTAGTTTTGCACCTGTCACTGTTGCGTCGGTTCAAACATTATGCCAAGAAAAAAGACTCACACAATTTCCTCATGATTATTTCGATTTAATAGTAGTGGATGAAGCTCATCACAGTATGAGTGATTCATATCAAAGAATCCTTCAATATTTCGATACTGCTAAAGTTCTAGGTGTTACTGCAACCCCTGATAGAGCAGATCAAAAGAATCTAGGACAATTCTTTGATTCAAAGGCATTTGAATATACATTGAACCAAGCAGTAAGAGAGGGCTACTTAAGTCCTGTAAAAGCTCAAATGATACCTCTTGAATTAGACATAAATAATGTCGGAATTTCAAATGGTGATTATGCTGTTGGGGATATTGGTAATGCCCTAGAACCATACTTAAACAAAATTGCACTTGAAATGCTTAATTATTGTAAAGGTAGAAAGACTGTTGTTTTCTTACCTTTGGTAAAAACATCTCAAAAGTTCTGTGAATTATTAAACTTACACGGATTTCGTGCAGCTGAAGTTAATGGTAATTCAAAGGATAGAGAAGAGATATTAAATGACTTTGAAAATGGCGAACTTGATGTTCTTTGTAACAGTATGCTTTTAACGGAAGGATGGGATTGTCCCTGTGTTGATTGCATCATTGTTTTAAGACCTACAAAAGTTCGTAGCTTATATCAACAAATGGTCGGTAGGGGTATGCGTTTATATCCAAACAAAAATGAATTATTACTTTTAGATTTCTTATGGATGACTGAACGTCACGATCTATGTAGACCTAGTGCTTTAATTTCAAAAGATGATGAAATCGCAAAACGCATCGATAAGAAGATGATGGATAAGGTTTCTGGTATCGATTTAATTGATGCTGAAGATGAAGCTGAAAACGATGTAATCAAAGAAAGAGAAGATGCACTTGCACGTGAACTTGAATCAATGAAAAGAAAGAAAAGACAACTTGTTGATCCAATTCAATATGCCCTTTCTATTGCAGCTGAGGACTTAGCTAATTATCAACCAACCTTTGCTTGGGAGTGCGGACCTGCAAGTCAAAAACAACTTGAATATCTAGAAAAACACGGCATTTTTGCTGAACAAATAGAAAACGCAGGTATGGCATCTCTTTTAATTGAAAAGTTAAAGAATAGACAACTTGAAGGTTTAGCAACACCTAAACAAATTAGATTCCTAGAAAAATATGGATTCTACCATGTTGGTCTTTGGAGTTTTGAAGATGCAAGTAAGATGATTACTCGTATTTCACTTAATAATTGGTTCTTACCTAGAGGTATAGATCCACAACAATATCAACCTAATTAAGGAGATGCTTTATGGACAAAAACAATATTTTAGAAGCTTTAGAATATATCAATGTTTCCGATTTATCTTATCAAGAGTGGATTAATGTTGGATTTGCTCTAAAAGCTGAAGGTTATGATGTTTCCGTTTGGGACAATTGGTCTAGAAATGACAAACGCTATAAAGAAGGCGAATGCCAAAGAAAATGGAATAGTTTTCAAGGATCATCAAATCCAATTACAGGTGCATCTATAGTTCAAATGGCTAAAGATAGGGGTTTTGCTCCTATCTCATTTGAAGGTGATGGACTTATGGATTGGGATGATGTAATCGAATACGATGGGGATGGGGTTGCTTATGAAGTCCCATCTTCATTATCACCAAGTGAACAACTTATTAAATATCTTGAGACTTTATTTGAACCTGATGAATTAGTCGGCTTTGTTACTAATGACGTATGGCAAGATAAAGATGGTAAATGGATGCCTTCAAAAGGAGTCTATGACAGAACTCGTGATGAATTAATAGAATCAATCAAAAAGAATCCTACTGATTTAGGAGCTACTATTGGTGATTGGAAAGAAGAATGTGGTGCTTGGATTAGATTCAACCCTGTAGATGGAAGTGGCGTTAAAAATGAAAACATCACTAGATTTACTTATGCATTAGTCGAAAGTGATGAAATGCCAATAAGTGAACAAGATGCTATTTATAGAAAACTTGAACTTCCTATCGCAACACTTACTCATTCTGGTGGAAAAAGTCTACATGCAATTATTAGAGTTGATGCTAAAGATGCAGATGAATATCGTAAAAGAGTTAACTTTCTCTACGACTTTTTAGAAAAGAATGGACTCAAAATTGATAAACAAAATCGCAATCCTAGTAGATTATCGAGAATGCCTGGTGTCACTAGAAATGGCGTAGAACAAACCTTAATTACTACAAATATTGGTCGCAAATCCTGGATAGAATGGCTTGACTATGTTGAAGGGGCAACCGATGAATTACCTCCATTAACTTATTTATCCGATGAACTTATTGATCCTCCAGAACTTCCTAAAGAGTTAATTCAAAACATACTTAGATGTGGACATAAAATGCTTATCTCAGGTTCGAGCAAGGCAGGTAAGTCATTCCTTCTAATGGAGTTATGTGTTGCATTGTCTGAAGGAACTAAATGGATAGGATTTCAATGTAAAAAATCAAAGGTTCTTTATGTGAATTTGGAAATTGATAGACCAAGTTGCATCAACCGTTTCATTGAAATTTATAAGGCACTTGGAATAAAACCAAAGTATGCACAAGATATAGTTATTTGGAATCTTCGTGGACACGCAGTTCCTTTAGATAAACTTGTACCTAAACTTATTAGAAGAGTTATAAATCAACAATATGATGCCGTTATCATTGACCCTATTTATAAGGTAATTACAGGAGATGAAAACAATGCATCCGAAATGGGACAATTCTGCAATCAATTTGATAAGATTTGTACTCAAACTGGATGTTCAGTTATTTATTGTCATCATCATAGCAAAGGTGCTCAAGGTTCTAAAAAGGCAATAGACCGTTCTAGTGGAAGTGGTGTTTTTGCTAGAGACCCTGATGCAATTTTAGATATGGTTCAACTTAATGCAGATGAAGATTTCCTACTTGAAAATGCTGATTCAGTAAATTCTACTGCATGGCGTGTTGAGACATCACTTAGAGAATTCCCTATTTGTAAGCCAATCAACATTTGGTTTGAATATCCTATTCATAAAGTTGATGAACATAACTTATTAGTTAAGACAGTAGTTGATGGTAGTAAAGAAGCTAATTTAACTAAATCTGCAAAAAGAAAACAAACACCTGAATCAAGAAAAGAAGAGTTTGATGATGCTTTTAATTTCTTGTCAGCTGGTGGAAATGAATGCGACTTTGACCTTCTTATGGAACAGTTAGACCTAAAAGAAAGAGCCCTTCGTCAAAGAATATACGAATACAAAGATGAGTATTCTTACTCAAAAGGTAAGGTATATAAAGGTGGTGGCAACAATGATTAGGCAACTGGCAAATAGGAAAAAATGCCAATTTTGTGTTGGGTGGCAAAAAGGAAGAAAAATCCTATCTGCCAATGCCAGGAAAATTGGTAAAAATTTAAAAAATCTATACTCTAGAACTGGCATCAATTCGGTCATTGGTCAAATAGGGTATATTTATATATACCCATTTGCCAATGCCAATTTGCCAGCTAGATCGTGCGAGGAGCAAGGCAAAGAAAACAAAAGAAAGTTGGAGGTTGCCAGAACATGAAAATATTTCTACTAATGGATCCACCAACTGTTACTGCTCAAGAACGTAAGGTAGTAGTTGTTAGAAGAAAGCCAATCTTCTATAAACCTGAGAATGTTCAAAAAGCACAAAACGAAATCATCAAATACTTAAAACCATTTAAACCAAAAGAACCTATGAATGGTCCACTTGAATTAAAGGTGACTTGGTTATTTCCTAGAGGTAAAACTCACAAGCATATGGAATGGCGAGTAACTAAACCTGATACCGATAATCTTGAAAAGATGCTAAAGGACTGTATGACTCATTTAGGATTTTGGAAAGATGATAGTCAAGTTGTAAAAGAAACTTGTGAAAAGAAATGGAGTGATGAACCAACAGGAATTTCAATTCAAGTTGAGATACTAGATAAAATCGCAAAGGAGGAAAAGGTATGACAAAGATTGAATACTTATCTCAAGTGTATAAGTTACAACTCAAAATTGATAAAAAGAAAATACGTGCAGAAGAGTACGAGCGTTTGTCTATGTCAATTCCTGGTCCAAACTATGACCAACCTGTAGTAGATAAAACTAGAAGTCTTGAAGCTCCATTTGTTAAGTGGATTGGAAAACTTATAGATATCCAAAAAGAAATAGATGAGTTAGAAAAGAAACTTGATATTCTTAAAGCAGAAGTAATAGGTGTTATTGAAACTTTGGAAAATGAAGATTATAAAAATGTTCTAGCCCTTAGATACATCAGCTGTCTAACCTGGGGTGAAATATGTGACAAATTATACATTTCGCTTTCAACAGTAAAAAGATGGCATCAAAGTGCGATTGAATCGATAGAAATAGGGTAAAAGTCTTGACTTTTACGGGGGGGGGTATATACTATATATACTAAATGTAAATTTTAGTTTTTAATGGAGGCACATAATGAAAAAGAATTTATTTAGTTTTATTGGTTCAATTTTGGGTGTTGTTTCAATCTTTCTTCTTGGAGCACCATATCTTACACTAGAGTACAGTTCTAGTTACTCACGTGATGTTGTAAAGACAAGCGTTCAAGCATTTATTGGAATTTTTGATAAGAATACATATTCATCATACGGAGACAGTTATTTAACAATAGGAGGATTATTACTAACTGTTTCAATACTTTGTGCATTTGCAGCATTAATTGTAGTTTTAACTGGTATCTTAAAGAAAAAGAATGCTAATGGCACTGCATTAATTTTGTCTTCAGTAAATGCATTTACAATTTTCTATATTGCTAAAAATTTGTCTAACACAATTAAAGCATATGATGAATATAGTAGTTATAAATTTACTGTTGGATGGGGCATTATAATTATTTTGGTTTTATTCTTTGCTTTCTTTGTTTTATCTTTAATTGGATTCATCCTTTCTAACATTTCTGGCAAAAAAGAAGAAAAAGAAAAGAACTTTGACGATATATACAAGTTTAAAAAGCTTCTTGACGAAGGAATAATTACAAAAGAAGAATTTGACGAAAAGAAAAAACAATTAATTCTTTAGGATTAGGAGGACTCTATGACTTTAGATGATTTTATAAACGAACATCAAAAAGACAATGAAAAATCTCAGTCATTTGTTGAATACTTATATAGCTTAATGAACAAATATGGCATAACTAATCCTGCTAAGATTTATAATAAGGTTTATATTTCAAGGCAATTATGGTCTTCTATTATATCTGGAAAATCAGCTCCATCTTTAAATGTTTGCATTAAAATAGCGTTAGGATTGCATTTAAATAATCACGAATGCAAATACTTATTAAAAAAAGCAGGTTTTACATTATCATCGGCTAATAAATTTGCTATAATCATTAGATATGCAATTGAAAATAAAATATATGATATTTATGAAGTAAATGACCTTTTAACTAGCCATGGTTGTGAAGATTTTATTTTGAAATAATTTGTTAAATGGTGAAACTCAAAATGTCAAATTGGGTTTGACCATTTTTTCTTTTCTTTTTAGTACAATAAAGATGCAATAAGGAGGAAAGAAATAATGAGCAGATTAAAAGAGATTCATGATTATTTAGTAAGCATTGGTAAAAAGGAAGAAGACTTAGAACAATTAGATAAGTTTTCAGTTTATTTAAGCATGGAAATAATGGAATATGCACATCGCAATCAAAAAAGAGAAAATGGTGAAGATTATGCAAATCATCCGTCTAGATGTTTACAAAATTATCGTGATTTGGTTGGGATTATTCCTGATGACTATTTTTGTATTGATAAAGATATGATGTATGAGAATGGAGTTCCTTATGATGGAGTTCAAGAAGTTTGCCTACTTCATGACGTTATTGAAGATAGTGATTTTTCATTAGATGAAATTGAAAAAATTTTTAAAGAGTGTGAATTAGGAGATTTCTTTAAACTCTATATTAAAGAGCCTTTAAAACTTATCACTCACGATAAAAGAATGGATTATTTTTCATATATTAAAGTTTGCATGGAAAATCCAATCTCAGCATTATGCAAAATGATGGATTTACAAGATAATACATATATTCTTTCATTAACAACATTTGATGAAAAGAATTATAAAAGAGCTCAAGACTATTTAATGTATATGTATTTAATTAATTTGAAATACAGGTTTATTGAAAACATAAAAAAATATAGAGAGGAGTTTTCAAAAGATGAATAAAATCGAAATATTGTGTGTCTCTATAGTAGATGAAAAATTATTAAATAAAGCGGACGCGGTAGTAAATGCTACTAATCCATATATGATTTTTGGCTCTGGCGTATGTGGAGCTATCTTTAAGAAAGCAGGGATACAAGAATTAGAAAGCTACTGTAAAGATACATGGAAATCGAATATGCATGTAGGAGAAATTAGAATAACACCAGGGTTTAACATTCCATGTGACATTATATTTGCACAGGGACCAAAACTTTATGACTACAAGGAATATGATTTAGCTGAAAAGGATCTCTTGATGACCTATGTTAATCTTTTAAATAGTGCTATTGAAAAAGGATATAAAAAAATAATAGTGCCTTCTTTGGGTACTGGAACATATGGTTTTAAACACGAAGTTGTAGCAAAACATGTATTGTCAATATTGAATGACCCAGCTTATAGTTCGCTAACCATATTTTTCGTTAACAATAGTCAGGAAGTTTGTGATTTTTATAAAAAGGTGTTTGTAGAACTTAATGAAAACAAAAAATAGAATAGTTACTTTATATGATATAAAAAGAGAAGATGGCGATTGGTTCTCGTTGAGAGCTTATATCGATTCATCTTGTAACAAGCTATATTTAGAAGGTCAAGATTTTACAAAACTAGCTAAGGATATGTTTGGCGATGAAGAATACGAGTATTTTTATGTATTTTCAAATAAGTCAGTAGAAAAATTAAAAGTGATCTTTAACAATGATGATGTTCTTGATGCAATAAGCACTTTCTTTCACGGTGAAATGTTGAATAGTGAGTTTATTGAATTATGTAAAAAGAACGATATTCCATATGAATTACATGTTATTTAGTATAAAATAAATAATGCAAAGAACAATTTACCGAAAGGTCTACATTTTACCGAAAGACCCTACGATTTACCGAAAGGTTGGTAGGGGTATTCAATTTGTATTAAAACAACTCTTCTTTGCCATTTTAAAATTAAAAGCTTTCTTTAAAAGAAAGCTTTTTTGTTTTTAATATATTATTTTTGTCACTTTTCGCCTTGGTTAATTGTATTATAGGTAGAAAGGGCAAATAAAATAGGTTCGTTTATGATATAATTAGTATATACGGAGAGGTTAATATGAAAAGATTAAGCGAAGAACAATTTTATGAAAAATATGAACTATATGCGAAGATGATTTATAATATCGCATATTCACACTTAAAAAATGTTAATCATTCAGAAGATGTAG
>Ga0208694_1001984_pt1 | contig 22908 bp, 16 predicted proteins | sample AD_UKC078_MetaG_FD_184442 | JGI IMG/M metagenome (GOLD analysis project Ga0208694, IMG submission 184442) | Active sludge microbial communities of municipal wastewater-treating anaerobic digesters from USA - AD_UKC078_MetaG (SPAdes) (version 2) | ecosystem: Engineered > Bioreactor > Anaerobic >...
CACCACGAACCATTTGGTTTGCTTTACGTGGGTCAACACCTAATCGAACGTCCAAATCAACTGAAGAGTCAAACTTTGTAAAAGTAATCTCTTTTACTAATTTGGCTGCTTCTTCGATTTTATAGATCCTGCCGGCTTCGATCTTTTCGTATGCTCGCTTTTGATTTTTTGTAAGTTTTGCCATAACAAATTGATCTTTTATTACTGATTAAAATTTAGGATCACCAGTTACAGTGATTCCCATACTTCGGGCAGTACCGGCAATCATTTGCATAGCCGCCTCTATGGTTAATGCATTCATGTCAACCATTTTGCCTTCTGCTATGGTGCGAATGTTATCCCATGATATTGAGCCTACTTTTTTTCTATTAGGCTCGGCAGATCCGCTCTGGATTTTTGAAAGTTCTTTCAGTTGTACTGCTACAGGTGGTTCTTTGACAACGAAGTCAAATGATTTGTCACCGTAAACAGTAATAATAACAGGTAGAACTTTGCCAGCTTTGTTTTGTGTGCGTGCGTTGAATTGCTTGCAAAACTCCATGATGTTCACTCCCTTTGAACCTAATGCAGGCCCAACTGGAGGAGAGGGATTGGCTGCACCCCCTTTGATTTGCAATTTAATAAACGCTGCAACTTCTTTTGCCATAATGTTCTTTTCTAATTAAAAAATTACTCTTTCTCTACCTGTGAGAAGTTTAGTTCTACAGGGGTGCGTCGTCCAAAAATTTTGACGATAACTTTCAATTTTTTCTTTTCATCGTGTACCTCCTCAATTGTACCGCTGAAACCATCGAAAGGACCTTCAGTAATTTTTACGCTTTCACCAACAAAAAAAGGGATGTTGATTTCTTCATCCATTTCCAACATTTCGTCCATTTTTCCCATAATCCGCCGAACCTCGCTATCACGCAAAGGTATCGGATCACCGTCCGGAGTACCGAGAAAACCTATGACGTTTGTCAAACCACGGATGATGTGCGGTATTTCTCCAACCATTGCAGCTTCTATCAATACATACCCGGGGAAACTAGCTCGTTCTTTGCTAATTTTTTTCCCGTTACGCATTTGAAAAACCTTTTCGGTTGGGATAAGAACTTGTGATACGAATTCCGTAAGTTCAAGATTACGAATTTCGCTCTCAATTAGTTCTTTCACTTTTCGTTCCTTACCGCTTACTGCGCGGACAACGTACCATTTTTTGTCCATTGTTCTTACTTGTTTTACAAGTCGCTAGTAAAAAATATTATAGACAGCGCTCATGATACCTGAAAATGAGATGTCCATTACATAAATGAGGAGTGCTATGATTAAGGAAGCAACCATTACTACTACTGTGCTGGCCTGGAGTTCGTTCCATTTTGGCCATGATACTTTGTGTATCATCTCGTCATAAACGACTTTTAAATAATTTCTAATTTTTTTCATTGATGTCTAAAATTGCCAGAAATAAAAAAGTAAACTTACAAATCTATTTGACCTAAACTATTGATTGTAAGTCTATTACATTTTTAATCTTTATATATTTGTTTTGACAATTACTGTTTAACTTAACCTGCAGGGGTGGAGAGACTCGAACTCCCGACACCCGGTTTTGGAGACCGGTGCTCTGCCAACTGAACTACACCCCTAAAATATGCCATTGAGTGTAGCTCAATGGCATTATATAAAAAATTATTCAATAATTTCGGTTACTTGACCTGCGCCAACTGTGCGACCTCCTTCACGAATTGCAAATCGCAATCCTTGACCGATAGCAACTGGGTAAATTAGCTCTACATTAATTGTTACGTTATCGCCGGGCATTACCATATCAACACCTGCTGGCAATTGAATTGTTCCGGTGATATCCAGTGTACGGATGAAAAACTGTGGGCGATAGTTGTTATGGAATGGAGTGTGACGACCACCTTCTTCTTTTTTCAAGATATACACTTCAGCTTTAAACTTGGTGTAAGGCTTGATAGTGTTTGGGTGTGCGATAATTTGTCCACGTTTAACATCTTTTTTGTCGATACCGCGAAGTAATAAACCAACGTTATCACCAGCTTCACCACGGTCAAGAATTTTACGGAACATTTCAACACCAGTAACAACACTTTTCTTGTTTTCGCCAAGTCCAATAATTTGAACTTCGTCACCAGTTTTAACTACACCTGTTTCGATACGACCTGTAGCAACTGTTCCACGACCTGTAATTGAGAATACGTCTTCGACGGGCAATAGGAAAGGTTTATCAATGAGGCGTGTTGGAAGTGGAATGTATGAGTCAACAGCATCCATTAATTCCATTATTTTTTCTTCCCACTCTGGCTCGCCATTAAGCGCACCTAATGCGGAACCGCGGATTACTGGGGTATTGTCTCCATCAAATTTATAGAAACTTAGTAGTTCACGAATTTCCATTTCAACTAGTTCTAGCATCTCTTCGTCATCAACCAAGTCAACTTTGTTTAAGAAAACAACTATACTTGGGACGTTTACCTGACGAGCTAAAAGGATATGTTCACGGGTTTGAGGCATTGGACCATCGGTTGCGGCAACGACTATAATAGCACCGTCCATTTGGGCAGCGCCTGTTACCATGTTTTTAACGTAGTCAGCGTGACCAGGACAGTCAACGTGAGCGTAGTGACGGTTTTCTGTTTCATATTCAACGTGCGAAGCAGCGATGGTAATTCCACGCTCTTTTTCTTCTGGAGCATTGTCAATTGAATCGAAGTCGCGAATTGTGCTCAATCCTTTGCTTGCAAGTACTTTAGTAATAGCAGCAGTAAGAGTTGTTTTTCCATGGTCAACGTGGCCAATAGTTCCAACGTTAACGTGTGGCTTGGTCCTTTGATACTGTTCTTTAGCCATAATTTTAAAATGTTAAATATGTTATTGTTTTAGGTTCATAAAAAAAATCACTTTTGAGCCAATGATGGGAATTGAACCCATGACCTCTTCCTTACCAAGGAAGCGCTCTACCCCTGAGCTACATCGGCGCTATATTTGAGCGGGAGACGGGGCTCAAACCCGCGACCCTTAGCTTGGAAGGCTAATGCTCTATCGACTGAGCTACTCCCGCTTTTAACATGAAAACAAAACGTGGGGAGAGAAGGATTCGAACCTCCGAAGGCATATGCCAGCAGATTTACAGTCTGCCCCAGTTGGCCACTTTGGTATCTCCCCATACATTCAAAAAAATTAGAGCCGATGGAGGGATTCGAACCCACGGCCTGCTGATTACAAATCAGCTGCTCTGACCAACTGAGCTACATCGGCGATCTCGAAGAGTTTTTATCTCCCCTTAATCTTTTGGGAATGCAAATGTAGGGAAGTTTTTTTATTTTACAAAGAAAAATGAAAAATTTTCTTTTGTAATATTATTTTTTATTTGCGTCTTAACTTATCTTTATACTTAATTAGTTGAACTTTCAATGCGTCAACGCATAGAGCTGTTGACTCTTCAAATGTCTTTGATTGCCGACTTGCAAACAAATCGTTGTTTGGGATTTCTACTCTTATTTCTGTAATTTTATTTTCAGCTGTTTGGCTGTTTTCTAAGCGTAAAAAAACTTCAAAACCAACTATATTGTCAAATATTTGTGATAGTTTCGATAGTTTAGCTTCGATAAAATTGATAAGTTTCTGATCTGCGTCAAACTTGATCGAATGAATTTTTACGTTCATAGTAGTTCCTCCTTCTTTTTATGTTTATTGTATTAATTTCTTGGATGAGCTTGTTTGTGTGCCTTTTTCAATTTTTCAAAATTGTTGTGGGCATAAATTTGTGTTGCAGCTAATGAGGTATGTCCCAACAGTTCTCTAATGGCATTTAAATCTGCTCCTGCGTTTAACATATGTGTTGCAAAAGTATGTCGTAAAGTGTGTGGGCTGCGTTTAGTCATAGTTGTCACGTTATCGAGACTGTTTCGTACTAAAAGATAAACAAATTTAGGATACAAAGGTTTACCTTTATCGGTAACAAATAGATAATCATTTTCATTTCCATGTGTTTTATTTCTTAAACGTACATAGATATCAAGTTGTTGTACAAACCAGTTAGGAATTGGAATATTTCTTTGTTTGTTACGTTTCCCTAGAACAGAAATATATTTTCTATCTCTATCGATATCGTTTATTTTTAAGTTTATTAGTTCAGCACGTCTAATGCCTGTCAAATATAGGAGAGAGAGAATTGTGTTTTTTCGCATTTCGGGGAAGTCTTCTGTTGAAAATTCCGAAAGTGATAGCGCATCAATTTGTGATTCTTCTAGAAAAGAGGGCAATTGTTTCTGTTTTTTTGGCAACAAAATATTTTGAGCGGGGTTCTTTTTTATTTGCCCACATATAATATGGTATTTGTAGAATGATTTTAATGACGAAATTCTTCTATGAATGGTGGTTTTGCTCTCTTTTTTTTCTAATAACAGAAGAAGCCATCCTCGCACATCTTTCGATGTAGCCGAGAGAGGCTCTTTATTGTTATTGGTTTCGTTTAAAAACTTAATAAACAGTTTTATATCTGATGTGTATTCTCTTACTGTGTGTTCAGAGAATTTGCGTTCAAAACGAATGTGTTTTATGTATTGTTCTAATGCTTCGCTCATGCCTGCAATATAGCAATATTCAATACAAAAAACAAGTGGAATTTAATTATTTTCCTCTTGGAATTGAAGTTGTTGTTTATAGACGGCTTTTTGAAGCGTTCTGCGACGTAATTCGCTTTTTTTGTTAAATTGTTTGCGATTACGAATCTCTTTCATTCTGCCGGTTTTTTCAAATTTGCGTTTGTAGCGTTTTAGTGCGCGGTCAATGTTTTCGCCTTCTCTAACGGGTATAATTATCATAGTATAAATTAATTAATAAAAGTTTTTTAATATTTGGGACTGCAAATTTAGATAATAGGTTTTATTATAGCAAATATTTTGAGTTAAAAGTTAAAAGTTTATAAAGTTGTCGGCGCACTGGGCGGGGGAGAGGTGTACAAACCTTGCATACTTCAACTCTGCTCAGTGCACCGCCTTGCTACTTTCACTTGTATATTACCTAAAAAATTAGGGTTTGGGATTAAGTGTTTAGTTGGGTTGGTATAGTTTGCGTTTATTTTTTTGACCTTTTATCGCATCGAGATTAAAAATTGCAATAAGTTGTTGTTGGTGGTATGTTTTTTTGTGCTCTGTTGTGTGCAAATTCCATGAAAAGTAGCATTTTACAAATTTTCTGTCTATTAAAAATGCAAAAATATCGAGTCTGTTGTAGAACTTCGATTGATAGAATGGGTCGCCTTGGTTTAGGGCGTTTTTATATTTATTGTAGAATGGCATGAGATTGTCGCCTACATAAATTGAATTGGAAAAGCCAAATTTTTGCCATTTGAAGTATATCTCGCCCAATACACCTTGAGGACATATTGTTTGGTCAACGCTTCTATCCCTTTGAAAACCAAAAATATATCCACATTTTATTGAGAGTGAGTCGATTTTTTCGACAATCTCTCCGAGCGACGTGCCAACATAAGCATTTATATAAGCATCGTCAGCGATGCCTTCGCGTGGTGTTGGTTTTGCAAAATTAGCTTTATGATTTAGTTGAGCAAATCCGCCTGTGAAGAACCATTTGTGCTTGAATTGTCCGTTGAGAATGAGTCTGAACATTTCGCGACGTTCTGGCGATTGTGCTCCTCGCCAGTCGCACATAAATTCGGCAAATCCGAGTTTTGAACTGTATTGAAATATTCCTCCTTGAATGTTTGGATGTGAGTACGCACATGAATCATACATTAGGAAGTGTGGCAAAATAGCTATTCTTTTGTTGTATGGGATTGCTCCCAGATGGAGTGCAAACCCTTTTTGTTGAAAGCCGTAGTAGGCGGTTGGTAGTAGCTTCGATTCATATAAATTTGCTCCTATAGGTTGTATATAGTGGGTTCCAAGCATTACGCTGTGGGTTCCTTGTAGCGTGTCGGTGAAGATAACTCCGGCGGTTGGGGCAAATCTGAATGCAAAAATAGTTTGTGGAATTTGAAAGGGTTCCTTGTATTCGCGATTGTCGAAATAGGAGATAAAATCGATATCGTAGGTGAATTTTTGTGCTTGTGTGGCAACGGTTACAAAAAGTAGTAGAATAGTTATTTTTGATTTTGAGAGTATCATGGGATTTCGGATTTCGGGTTTTGGAACACAGATGACACGGATTGAATGGATTTATACAGATTATCGGATTTTTGTTATGTTAGAATTCAAGATATTCTGTTAAACGTTCTATTTCATGTTTTGTTGCTACACGATTTTTAATAAGTTCGTCTCTATTTTTAACCTCTTTTACAAACTTTCGGTATCTTATAAGCTTGGTTGCAAAGTCTTTACTAACGTATGGGTGTTGTATTAGAGTTTTGTAGTCGGTTTTATTTACATTTATTTTTTTTACTTGTATAGGGTCAATCCAAATGTGATTTAATATTTTTGTTTTGCTGCTATCTGGAATTTCATCAATTTCATCGATTTGGTCTTGGATCAGAAAACCTCCGAGTTTGTTTCTGTAACTGATTATTTTGCCACAAACATCAAAACTTTCGCCACTCGATTTGCTTAACTCTGATGTGGTAGTTGTATTTAACTCAACTTTAGATATTTCAAATTTTATCTCTTTTATGGTTTCTATATTGATGTATGGCTTAATTTGCAAATAGGTTGATGTGTCTATTGTGTATAAAGTCATTAGGTCTTCGCTATTTTTAAATTTGCCTCCTGATTTTACGTAATTGACAATGGTTTTGGCGAGATATTCAGGCATTCCTATTTCCAATAGCTTATCTAATGGAGTCGTATTTGGGTCAAACTTCTCTGTAAGCGTTATTTTTTTACCTTGATTTACGCTTTTAAGTTCTATAAAATCCTTGTTTTCGATAGTTATGTAGGGAAGCATTTCGTTGAATAATGAGTCGGTCATTCCATAAATTATTCGCAGGTCATCTGGTGAGTTGTATCTTTTTCCTTTGGATCGAAGATTAACTATTTTTGTTGCAATATTTTCTGGAATTCCTGAACTAATAAGCTGATTTTCAGTGTCTGAGTTTGGATTAAAGTATGTTAACGGTATGTTTTCAACGACTGTGTTTGACTCGCTCGTTATTAATTGCATAAGAGTGGTATCAAGCATTGGCGCTATTACGCTTCTGCTAAAATATCTTTTTTGAACTTGTCCGTATATAATAATGGTAATAATAATCCCCCATATTAACAAAAGGGCTCGTTTTTGCCCTTTTGTATATGAGTTTATATCTTTCCACAACGTTGACATGTTTTGTTGTGCATTTAAAATTTTATTAATCCTGTTTGATAAAGGAAAATTAGGATAATAGCAACAGGGGCAATAAATCTTAAAATAAACATAAATATATTGTACCACGCAATGCTTTTTGCTGTTTTGGTAACGTTTAGTTGTTCTTTAATATGCTTTCGTGACATTGCCCACCCTATAAACAGAACAATAAATAATCCTCCTAAGGGCAACATTATATTGGATGTCAGATATTCTGTAAAGTCGAAAAAGCTAAATTTCCCTATATTTAAAGCGCTCGAATCTGTCAGTGATAAAGTACAAAGTATCCCTATTGCTAAGGCTGCTCCTCCTCCAATAATTGCCGATTTAGTTCTGCTTACCTTACGTTCTTCAATTAAATATGCTGTAACTACTTCAAGTAGAGATATTGAACTGGTTATAGCTGCAATAAAAAGAAGGATAAAGAACGTGATTGCAAATAGTTGTCCAGCAGGCAAAGAGTTAAACACTTGAGGTAAAACTATAAATACCAAACCAGTACCTTCGTCTGCAGTAAATCCTAATGCAAAAACTGCAGGGAATATTGCAACTCCTGCTAAAACTGCAATTAAAGTGTCAGCAATAGAAACACTTACAGCTATGTTTGGTAGTTTTTCGCTCCTTTTTATATAGCTTCCGTATGTTATCATTGTTCCCATTCCAAGACTTAGTGAAAAGAATGCTTGTCCAAGTGCATTTAATACTACTCCACCGTCAATTTTTGAGAAGTCGGGGTTAAATAGAAACGATAAACCTTTGCTTGCACCTGGCAGTGTTACTGATCGTATGCAAAGTACTATTATAATGAGTAAAAGCAGCGGCATCAGGAGTTTTGTGTATCGCTCTATGCCTTTTTCAACACCTGCTAATACTATTAATACTGTTAAAACAATAAATACCACCTGCCAAAATACTGACATAAAAGAGTTATTGGTAAAGTTGCTAAAAAGTGTTCTTAGTCCTTCTGCATCAAGATTATGGTATTGATTAGCTACCGCAATTTTAATATATTCGAGCGTCCAGCCTGCAACCGTTGAGTAAAAAGCCAAAATCAAAACTGAGGCTATTACACCCAGAACACCAACCCACTTCCACGGTGAGTTTGGTTTTAAAACCTTGAAAGCCCCGACAGGGTTTCGCTGGCTTTGTCTGCCTATTATAAATTCGCTAATCATTAGAGGAACGCCTATTGCGAATATTATTCCTAAATAGATAAGAATAAAAGCTGCTCCTCCGTTTTGTCCGGTCATGTATGGAAATCTCCAAATATTTCCTAATCCAATTGCCGAGCCAGCAGCTGCGGCGATTATACCGAACCTGCTTCTAAAAGCGCTTCGTTTTTTGATCTCTTTGTTTTCTGTCATGATTTCTATGTTTTAAAAAGGATACCCAATACCTATATGAATTTGAAAATCGTTTTTTGCATATTTTTGATAGAATGGTATAATACCGTAGTGTTCTGCTATTGAGGGATCTTTAACTTTTAAAGCGCCATCGAGTCGAATCAACAGGAAGTTCAAGTCAAGTCGTAGCCCTAATCCGCTGCCAATAGCAAATTCTTTGTAAAAACTATTTAGCTTGAATTTCGTGTTTTCGCGTTGTTCATTTTTATTTATTGACCATATATTTCCGGCATCAACGAAGAATGCTCCCTCTAATTTCCACACTAAGTGAAAACGGTATTCAAAATTACCTATAAGTTTGAAGTTTGACGTCTGGTTAGGGAATAGGGTTGTGTCTGAAAAAGTTCCTGGTCCTAATCGTCCGATTTGCCACGCTCTAACATCATTGGCTCCACCAGCTGAGAATTGTTTTACAAAAGGCATGGTTTCTATGTTGCCATACGGGATGCCTATTCCTGTAAAAATACGAAAAACAGCTCTACTGTCTTGATTTATAACATAATAGTAGCGAAAATCAATATCTGTTTTAGCAAATTGTGCAATTTTAGTTATAGGATCAATAACGTAGCTACCCTCAACCGTGTTTTGTTTTGTAAGTTTAAAGACTGTTGTTATTATATTGCCTGCAAGCTCGATATTGTATCTAAAATATACATAATTGAGTATTGAGTTTAACTGTTGATTGCTAAAAATAATGCTGTACCAAGCGGAGGAGATAAAATAGTTATCAAAGTCTTTTTTACGGTACGGATTGGATGCTAAATAGGCAGAATCCATAATAGGAAACCGAACAGAGTTTAACTCAATAGGTGTTACTATGTGTCTGATATTTTGAGTGCCGTTCCAGAAGTATCCAAAGTTGCCTTTAAGAATTGTTCGAGTGTAATTGGGTTGACTATGAAAGCTGTATGCCGCTCCTGTTGATGTTTTTGGACGATATTTTTTATAAAAATACTCTTTGCCGAAGGGTATCAAGAAATTTGGAAAATCGATACTTGCTTCAGTGCCGTATTCGTATGAATTAAACTTAAACCTTTCTCGCTCCTCTTCACTTATACCTTCTGTTACTATTTGGGCTGCTCCTGTCAGTTTTAGATTGAGTATTTCTGCTCCGTTAAAAATATTTCTGTGTTGATAGGATAAGTTAACAGCAGTTTCATAATTGTTGCCTGAACTATTTCCCTCTAATTCAACTGTGTATGACTGTATAGTGTGTGGTGTTAGTTGGATAATACATTCGACAGTTTGGGCGGTATCGGCTAAGTTTTCAGGATTATCAAAACGAATGTTTATAAGTTTAAAAACACCAGAGAAATTTAAAAATCGGATTGTTTCTTCAACTTTAAGAATATTGTATCTGTCGCCTTGGCTTATCGAGAGAGCTTTTAATACAACTTCGGGCTTGATTTTTATCCCTTTTTGCAGTAAAAAAAGGTAATCGTTAAACATTGTTGAATCAAAACTATTAGTGTAGTTCTCACCTTCTACAATAGCTCTCTTTGGATCGAACGAGGGGTAGATAATTATTTTGCGAATATAACACGGTCTCATGGCTCGTTTGTTCTCCTCTGCATTATCCTTACCGGCACCAATGTATCCAATTTTAGAAACGACATCTACTTGATTGGGAATAATGGTTGTGTCAGCCGTGTAAGACATAGAATTTGTACCAAAATAATAATATCCTTGTTCTTTCAGAAAACGAGTAATTCTTTGTCGCTCTTGATCAAATAAATCGATATCAAAAGGGCTTCCTATTTTGATATTTGAATTAGCTGTGTCAGAGAGAATTAGCTTGGCTACAGTTGGGTTTGATATTTGGTAGTTTATGCTCTTTACTGTGTAGGGAACATTAGTTTTGATTACGTAATATAGTGTGACGGAGCGGTCAGAATAACCTAAACTATCTTTCACTTCGGCATTATAGTATCCTTTGTTTGCAAGAAAAATTTTAAGTTGGTTAATAGTTTTTTGTGTCAAAAATCGGTCATAGATTACGGGTTTTTCTCCGACTGTTTTCCCAATCCAGTGTATAGGACCTTTTTCGTTGTGATTACATAATGTATTGTAAATATGTAGATGAAGTCTTAAAAAATAGATTACCTTTTTATTGCTCTTTTGTTGTACATATCCGTGTAAATCGTCTGTGTCTATCTTGCGATTATCGCATTTCAATACTACCTTGTCTAATAGATACTCGTTTTCTGGGACAAAGCGAGTTGTGCTGCAACCGTATATGAATATCGTTACCAATATCAATAAAAAAGAGAATTTTTTACAGGTTTCTGTTAACAATACATATACGTTAAATCTGAGCATACTCAGGCTATTTTTTATTAGTGAATATGTATTTGCAGTTGTACAAGGTTTATATTTAACTTGCACGTTTTACAATCATATCCTTGTTTGTTGGGTTTGGATTGTTGTGTTCGTTTCATATCTTTGTGCTGTAAAAATAGTGAAAAACGTTTAAAAGTTAAAAGTTACAAGTTAAAAGTTTAAAATGGTTGGTGATTGGTGGTTGGTAAAACTATTAAAATCAGTGTAAATCAGTTTAATCCGTGTGTTCTGTGTTCCAAAATCCGAAATTTAAAAGGGTTGCCCTGTCATTGAGCAAAGTCGAAATGACCATTTCAAAATAAGTATCGTCGAAATATAATTCTAAATCCAATATGAGTGTGGTTAGTGCATCAGAAATCAAGTTTATAAAATCACTTGGAATTAAAAAATATAGGCAGGAGCATGGCTTGTTTGTGGTAGAGGGAGAGAAGGTTGTGGGCGAGCTTTTAGAATCAGGCTTTGTGGTACGTGATGTTTTTTGTGCTGAGGAGTACTCTGGCTTAATCAAACATGAAAAATACCGCATTGTCACTAATAAGCAATTGGAGCGCTTATCGTTTTTTAAAACTCCCAATAAAGTTCTCGCAGTTGCCGAAATTCCGAAAGAAAAATATAATATCGAGCAATTTTTATCACAAGAAAAATTACTACTGCTTGGACTTGATAATATCAACGATCCGGGAAATATGGGCACTATTATTAGAATTGCCAATTGGTTTGGAATCAAGAATATAGTTTGCTCGCCCGAATGTGTTGACTGTTATAGCCCAAAGGTTGTTCAATCATCGATGGGATCGTTGTTTAGAGTTAATATCTATTATGATGATTTGGCTAAGGTTATAAAAAATATTAAAAAATCGGGAGAAATATATATTTATTCCTCAAATATTGATGGTGATTCTGTTTACGACACAGTAATCCAAAATCGTGCTTTGCTTTTATTGGGTAATGAGTCGCACGGTATTAGGGATGAGATATCTGTGTTGGCAGACTACAAGATAAAATTACCTTCATTTCCTGCAGGGAACAGCTCAATGGAATCGCTGAATGTTGGTGTAGCTGCGGGGATTTTGTGTGCGGAATTCCGGAAAAGACAATTAGCAATTAGCAAATAACAATTTGTGTCATCAAAATTGAGTTGCAATTTTTTTAACTTACAATTTAACCATTAAGTTTTCACGATTTGCAATCGAACATCAAAAAAGATAACTTTGTAGCCTCAACCAACAGCTTATAAAGTTTGAAAAAGAAAAAATGCTAAATGTTCATAATCAAACTGTTGCAATTTAGTTATATAATAGGTGTTAAGGAAAATTAAGTAGAGGCTGTCTCGAAAGTCTCATCTAACATAAAAGCAGTAATACCAATTGTAATTTTAAAATAGTCCAATCTTTTTAAAATTTTACAATGGTAAATACCGATGCTACAGATACATAGTTCAAACGAACGATAGTGAAGTTTGGACTATAGTAGCTGTCCAATCGGTATAAGGTGGCTCGGAAGTGTCCAAAAGCAAGGCACTGAGCCCGAATATCGAAGTAACGTGGTTGCTGAGCGAAGTCGAAGTACAGCAGTTGGGTACTTATGAGGCACTGCCTACGGTGAAAACGTTGCTCAAGTTATTATCGTGACCAATATTGATATCGCTTTGGGCTAAACCCAAAATATGTGTGTTTACCAACTATCCAACGACTTAAAAGTCGTCGCTATTGATATAATAATCACTCCATTAATTGTTAATTGTACATTGCTAATTGCACATTGCCTATTATTCCCATTCAATTGTTGCAGGTGGTTTAGAGCTTATATCGTAAACAACACGGTTTACGCCTTTGACTTTGTTAATTATTTGGTTTGAAACTAAAGCTAAAAATTCGTAAGGCAGGTGTACCCAGTCGGCTGTCATGCCATCTACTGAATTAACTGCTCTAAGTGCGACAACTTGTTCGTAGGTTCGTTCATCGCCCATAACACCAACCGAGTGTATTGGTAGTAAGATTGCTCCAGCCTGCCAAACTTTATCGTAAAGGTTGTGTTTGTGTAACATTGATGTAAAAATATCGTCAACTTCTTGGATTATAGCTACTTTCTCTTTTGTTACCTCTCCAATTATTCTTATAGCTAATCCGGGACCTGGAAAGGGATGACGATTTATAAATTTTTCGGGTATAGACAATGCTTTGCCAATTCGCCTAACATCGTCTTTGAAGAGCATTCGCAGTGGCTCAACTATTTTTAGATTCATTCTTTCAGGCAATCCTCCAACGTTGTGGTGAGATTTAATTGTTACCGAAGGACCGTTCACGGATACCGATTCTATTACATCGGGATAGATAGTTCCTTGTGCAAGCCATTTGGCTCCTTTTATCTGCTTGGCTTCGGCTTCGAAAACATCAATAAATGTTTTTCCTATTGCTTTACGTTTTTGTTCGGGATCGCTGACGTTTGCTAATGCTTTAAAGAATGCTTCAGAAGCGTCGATGCCTTTTACGTTTAATCCCAAGACTTTATAATTTTCAAGTACGGTTGAAAATTCGTTTTTTCGTAATAATCCGTTGTTTACAAATATACAGTTAAGATTTTTTCCAATTGCCTTGTTTAACAAAATGGCAGCTACCGTACTGTCAACACCTCCTGAGAGACCAAGAATAACGGTATTGTTTCCAACCTGTTTTTTAATTGTGTCAACGGCTGTGTTGATAAAGGAGTCGGGAGTCCACCCTTGTTTAGCTCCACAAATATTTGTCACAAAGTTTTTTAACAATTGTGTGCCTTCGGTTGAATGGTGTACTTCGGGATGAAACTGTATTCCATACGTTTCCTCGCCTTTTATCTGAAAGGCGGCATTTGTTATGTCGGTAGTTTGAGCAATATTCTCGAAATTATCAGGCAGTGAGATTATTGTATCTCCGTGCGACATCCACACTTGACTGCTTGTTGACATTCCTGCAAAGAGTCGGTTTTTTGTATTAATTTTTGTTAACTCTGCTCGACCATATTCTCGATTTTCAGATTTTTCTACTTGTCCACCATACGTTTGTGCTATGAGTTGTGCACCGTAACAAATCCCTAATATAGGGTATCTGTTTTGTATATCTGAAAGGTTTATTTTCGGAGCATTTGTGTCGGACACCGAAAAGGGGCTTCCGCTAAGTATTACGCCTGCAACGGAGTTGTCGGGTTTGGGAAAATTGTTGTAAGGATATATTTCGCAATATACATTCATTTCTCTAATACGACACGCAATTAATTGGGTGTATTGTGAGCCAAAATCAATGATTAGAATTTTTTGAGTCATCGTTGTGTTTTTAATTAAAAGCACACAAAGATAATGCTTTTTAGATTTATATTTTTGGCACAGACAATGCGAATGCAGTTAATTCTTTTTTTTGAGGCGCTTATACCGATTGGACAGCTATTATAGTCCAAACTTTGCTATCGCTCATTTAGACTATGTGTCTGTATCATCGATATTTACCATTGTAAAATTTAAAAAAGATTGGACTGTTTTTAAATTACAATTGGTATTATATACATGGTCGCTTCGATGGTTATTGAGCGAAAGCGATGCACTCAGCGACCGTTCGTTAAGCGACCAAAAAAGGGAGACTTAAAAATCCCCCTTCTTATAGTTATTAGTTTTCTAAATTAATGTTTGATTAAACGTTGTGTTATTGAATTTCCGTTATTATCAAACAAGGTTATTAAATATACTCCTGTAACATAGTTTGCAACAGAGATAGTTTGTACCTGTGTTGGATTTTTAATTGTTTGAACCACTTGTCCAACAATATTGCTAATAACTATTCTTGAAATATTTACAGGGCTTTCAATAGTAACGGTGTTATTCGATGGAACGGGGTATAATTTAACATTACGCAATAAGTTTGGCTCATTAATACCAATACGATTATCAATAATAATTGTTACTTCATATGTGTCTGAACCTTGAACGGTTACACCAGCCGATTTTCTTATTGGATTGCCATCTTCGTCAGTATAAATTACACCATACTCATTCATTGCGGTTGTGACAACAGTATATGAACCAGATCTTAAGTTGTCGAAAGTAACAACCCCATTGTTGTCAGTAGTTTGTGTTACTATATCAATTCCTGTAAGTTCGCCATTTTCATTAATATTAGGGATTCTAATCTCAACTGGGCTATTACGTAATGGAATTATCTCCTTTGTGCAGATAAGATCTATAAGCGCCGTAACCTTTGCACTACCGGTAGGCGATTCACCATATTTATCAACTATTAACTCCATTGAAATATTTGCTTCCATTCCTGTCCACGCTATACTATCTCCAGCAATAAACAAGTTGCTATAAATTGATGGTTGTGTTATTTTGTCAGCGCCGATAAAGAATCTTTCACCATAAGTATTAAAACGAATAACAGCAAGATATGCTTGCCCCTCTACTGTTGGTGTAATATATTCGGAAGTCTCGTCAGCAATAAATGGTAAAAATACCCATGAGTCTGCCATAGTTGAATTGATAGGAGTTGAAGCGCTTGATATAATTGGCGCTGTTAAATCATAGTTCCCGGCAGTGTCAGACTCATAAATTTCTGCAGTTAGATAAGCCATATTTCCAGATTCCCATATATCCCAGTTATATCCATTGTTACTTATGTATGTGTTAATACCTCTTAATACATATGGAGCAGGAGTTTCTGTACCAGGAATACTATCTGTTGGTGGATTTAAGAAAAATTCAACAGCAAGACCATCACCGTCAACGGCAGTTGTATAACTGAATGGGCTTTGGCGATCGGTGTTGGCTGTTAATGGATTTGCATAACCAAAAACATTTTCAGTGATATGGAAATCGTAACGATATAAGTTGTTTTCAGGTATTTCGTCCTCTACTGCACCAGAAACAACACCTTCGTAATAGTACGATCCTGCACTTTCAATTGTTTTTGGAATTTGGAAATTATGGATTGCCACAAAAGAGGTGTCAAGTTCTCCAGGTGCAAAATTGCTTACTACTGCTGATGTTTTTTCATCAAGAACTGTTCCGTCTTTTTTTACAATTTTTGTAGTAATCATAGCTTCAGGAAATGTTTCTGCACCATAGTTTTTGGCAATTGCTCTTGATGTTACAATTTTTTGAAATGCGTAGTATGGGTTGTAATACGGGGTACCTGTAAATCTTTTTTTGTAGCTGGGCATGAAATAACCATCTTTGAAGTAATTCCCCCACTTACCTTCTTTATAATCAATCCAATAGTCAATTACTCTAACGTCGTATGGATATGGTTCATATAATATAAAATCGTCAACCATCCAAAAATATGCTATATCTCCTTTGGTTTGTAATCTAATGTAAACTGTCGATTGATTGGCTGCAACACTGCTAATTGACATTTCATATACACATGGATTTGGAGGTGTTGCATTAATAGGAGCCTGATCAATATCATAACGAGTCCAGTTAATGTTATCATTACTCACATATAATTTTGGTCCTACTTCAGCAGAGTAGTTAGTGCAACAGAAACGGTGAAACTGCTCGAAATGAACATTCACAGCAGAATTTTCTGTTGTTTCAATAGGTGGCAATTGAATATACGAATCATGTTGTATTGGATTTGAGGACCAATCACCATCAGAAGTAGTGTTGTAGAAAGCAAGCTCGAACATTAAAAACCCTTTTTCAGTATAATGAGTATCGCTGGTTGACCGAATCTTCGAAGATTCTCTGGGAACAGTCCACCATTGAGGAGAGCCATCATTATAAGAAGTATAAACACCGCGTGGTCCTTTGGTTGACCAACGCCAGAAGAAGTTGTTCCCTGTATAGTCAAACACACTCCATCCTGCGGGCATATTTTCAGGAACGGCAACGCCGTCAACGCTGGCTGCGCTCCAATCTGAAGAGTTAAAATACTCTTCGAAAATAATATCACCATGTGCTTTATTTGTTCTTGTGGTAGTTTCCTGTTCATTATTTTGCGATGCGTCTGTCATTTTCGACAAACGGTGTTGAGGTTCGGCTAATCGTTGCGCAAAGACCATAGAGCCTACTACTAATATTCCGATAATTAGTGTAAATTTTTTCATAATCAGCAGTTATTTAAGTTAAAACAAGCAAAACTAAATGTAAATATATCCCTTTTAAAGAGTAAATGCAAGTGTTTTTATAAAATAAGTTGCTTTATGTAGTATTTTTCTAAAATCAGATTCTAAATTGTCGAGGTCGCCGCAACGCGTCGGCTGAGCTTGTATTTTGACAAGCTCAATAACCATAGAAACCAGAGCCATAAACTATTTGCAATACGATGGTCGCTTCGATAAACTCAGCGACCGTTTACGGTGGCTGAGTTTGTATTTCGACAAACTAAATAACCATCAAAGCCACCACAGCAATTCACGTTGTTCGTTTCGACAGGCTCAACGACCGTTAAAGCCAAAAAAGGGAGACTTAAAAATCTCCCTTTTAAAACTGTAACTTTATTATATCAGTGTTTTATCAAACGTTGTGTTGTTGAGTTCCCGTTGTTATCAAACAATGTAACCAAATATACTCCTGTAGCGTAGTTTGCAACGGAGACTGTTTGTACTTGCGTTGGGTTTTCAATTGTTTGAACTACTTGTCCAACAATATTGCTAACAACTATTCTTGAAATATTTACGGGGCTTTCAATGGTAACTGTGTTGTTTGATGGAATAGGGTATAATTTAACACTATTCAACAAGTTTGCCTCATTGATGTTAGTGTGAGTATCGAACATAAAAGTTATTTCATATGTGCCTGAACCTTGAACGGTTACACCAGCCGATTTTCTTATTGGGTTACCCAAATCGTCAACAACAATTTCTCCATAATAATCTACCAAGGTTGCGACAACAGTATATGAACCAGCTTTTAAACCATCAAAAGTAACAACCCCATTGATGTCAGTATTTTGTGTTACTATATCAATTCCTGTTAGTTCACCATTTTCATTGATATTCGGGACTCTAATCTCAACTGGAGCATTATGTAAGTGTATTATCCCATTTGTGTAGGTGGGAAATGCAAGCGCTGTAACTTTTACACTGCCGGTAGGAGATTCTCCATATTTGTCAACAATTAACTCCATTGAAATATTTGCCATCATTCCTGTCCAACACAAATTATTATTAATAATAAGCAAATTGCTATAAAAAGATGGTTGTGTTATTTTGTCAGCGCCGATAAAGAATCTTCGACCATTAGTAGAAAAACGAATTACAGCCAAATATTTTTGACCTTCTACTGTTGGTGTAATACCTCCGCCTATGCAGAGAGGCCAAAATGGCATGAATACCCACGAGTCAGCCATAGTTGAATCGATAGGAATTGAAGCACTAAACATAATTGGTAAAGTTAAATCGTAATTCCCTGTAGTGTCAGACTCATAAACCTCAGCAGTTAGATAGGCAACATCTCCTGCTTCCCAGATATCCCAGTTATAATTGTCGTTACTTATGTATGTGTTAATACCTGTGAATACGTAAGGAACAGGTATTTCTGTACCGGGAATATTTTCTGTTGATGGGTCTAAGAAAAATGCAACACCGACACCGTCACCATCGACGGTACCTGTGTAATTGAATGGGCTTTGCCGATCAGTATTGGCTGTCAACGGATTAGCGTAACCAAAAACGTTTTCGGTGATATTAAAATCGTAGTGGTATGTGTTATTCAAAGGCGCTTGATCCTCTACTGCGCCAGAAACAACACCATCGTAATAGTATGATCCAACACTTTCAATTGTTTTTGGAATTTGAAAATTGTGGATTGCCACAAAAGAGGTGTCAATCTCTCCTTGTGGAATACTAGTTACTACATCTGATGTTTTTTCATCAAGAACAGTTCCGTCTTCTTTTACAACTTTTGTAGTCATCACAGCTTCGGGAAATGCTTCCACACCATAGTTTTTAACAATTGCTCTTGAAGTTATGATTTTTTGAAACGCATAGTATGGATTGTAATATGGGGTACCTGTAAATATTTTATTGTTGCCGGGTATAATATGATATCCCAATTTTTCGTTTTTATAGTTAATCCAATAGTCCATCACCCTAATGTCGTATGAATATGGTTGAAATAATTTAAAATCGTCAACCATCCAATAGTAATGAGATTCTCCTTTTATGTGTAGTCGAATATAAACAGTCGATTGATTAGCTGCAGCATCGCTAATTGACATTTCATATACACTTGGATTTGCAGATGCGGAAGCAATAGAAGTCTGCTCTACGTTATAACGAGTCCAGTTAGTACCATCACTACTAACATACAATTTTGGACCCACTTGATCATAGTATGCGGCACAACAGAAACGTTGGTATTGCTCGAAATAAACACTCACAGCAGAATTTTCTGTTGCATCAACAACCGGGAATTGAATATACGAATCCATTATTACATCAGTTGTTCCTCCTTCAGAAGTAGTGTTATAGAAGTCAAGTTCGAACAGTAAAAACCCCTTTTCTCCATCAACCTGAGTGTCGCTGGTTGATTTAATCTTAAGTTTATCGTTAGGAACATTCTAAACGCCAGTACCTTGAGAGGTGTAATAACCACGTGGTCCTTCCATTGACCAACGCCAGAAGAAGTTGTTTCCTGTATAGTCAAACACACTCCATCCTGCGGGCATATTTTCAGGAACGGCAATGCCGTCAACGCTGGCTGCGCTCCATTCTGATGCGTTAAAGTACTCTTCGAAAATAATATCACCAGGCGCTTTATATGTTCTGGTGGTAGTTTCCTGTTCATTATTTTGTGGTGCGTCAGTCATTTTCGACAAACGCAGTTGAGGTTCGGTTAGTCTTTGCGCAAAGAGCGAAAAGCCTATTACTAACATTCCGATAATTAGTGTGAATTTTTTCATAATAAGCAGTTATTTAAGTTAAACCAAACAAAATCCAATGTAAATATATTCCTTTTAAATAGTAAAAGCAAGTGTTTTATAAAATAAGTTGTTTTACGTAGGTTTTGTTCTAAAAACTGAATTTAAGTTTTCGGTGGTTGGGTTTATCGAAGCCACAGCAGCGATTCACGTTGGTCGTTTCGACAGGCTCAACGACTTTTCACGGTGGCTGAGTTTATCGAAGCCACCCCAAAGGACTCATAATGGTCGCTTCGACAAGCTCAGCGACCACACACCGCTCAACGACCGTTAAAGCCAAAAAAGGGAGACTTAAAAATCTCCCTTTTAAAATTAAGTTTTATAAATTAGTGTTTGATTAGTCGTTGTGTTGTTGAATTTCCGTTATTATCAAACAAGGTTATTAAATATACTCCTGTAGCATAGTTTGCAACAGAGATAGTTTGTACCTGTGTTGGGTTCTCAATTGTTTGAACTACTTGTCCAACAATATTGCTAATAACTATTCTTGAAATATTTACAGGGCTTTCGATAGTAACTGTGTTGTTCGATGGTACGGGGTACAACTTAACATCATGCAACAAATTTTGCTCATTAATGCTGGTCATATTATCAAAAACAATAGTTACTTCATATACGCTTGAACCTTGAACAGTTACACCAGTCAGTTTTTTTATTGGGTTGCCTTCTTCGTCAACAGCAATCGTTCCACTCTCTTCTAATAAGGTTGCAACAACGGCGTATGAACCAGATCTTAAGCTATCGAGAGTAACAATTCCGTTAGCGTCAGTAGTTTGTGTTACAAAATTCATTCCTGCAAGTTCGCCGTTTTCGCTAATATTTGGAACTCTAATTTCAACAGGAATACCATACAGTGGTACTACTTCTTTTGTGTTTGTCGTTTTTTGAAGTACCGTGACTTTTATTTCGCCTGTAGGTGATTTGCCGTATTTGTCAACTATTAATTCCATTGAAATGTTTTTTGCCTCTCCGGTCCAGCCTAAATAATTTTCAATAAGTAGCAAATTGCTATAAATTGAGGGTTGTGTTATTTTGTCCGCACCGATAAAGAATCCCCGATCACCAGTATAAAAACGAATCAAAGCCAAATATTTTTGACCATCTATTGTTGGTGTAATATTCTGAGAAACACCGTCAGTGATAAATGGTAAGAATACCCATGAGTCAACCATAGTTGAATCTATTGGAGTTGAAGCGCTTGATATAACTGGTGCGTTTAAATCAAAGTTCCCTGCAGAATCAGATTCATAAACCTCAGCAGTTAGATAAGCTACATCCCCTGCTCTCCAGATATCCCAGTTATATCCATCGTTATTTATGTGCGTGTTAATACCTTTTAACACATAAGGAGCAGGTATTTCTGTGCCAGGAATATTCTCTGTTGGTGGGTCTAGGAAGAATACAACGCCAGCGCCGTTACCATCAACGGCTCTCGTATAACAAATTGGACACTGGCGGCTTGTGCTGGCTGTTACGGGATTTGCATAACCAAAAACGTTTTCGGTGATATTGAAATCGTAACGATATAAGTTGTTTTCCGGTATTTCATCTTCTACTGAACCAGACAGAACACCTTCGTAATAGTATGAACCAACACTTTCAATTGTTTTAGGTATTTGATAATTATGTGTTGCCACAAAAGAGGTATCGATTTCTTCTGGTGCAATACTTACTGCTGCTGATGATTTTTCGTCAAGAACAGTTCCATCTTTTTTTATAACTTTTGTAGTAATCATGGCATCAGGAAATGTTGCTGCACCATAGTTAATAGCAATTGCTCTTGAAGTTACGATTTTTTGAAATGCGTAGTATGGATTATGATATGGGGTACCTGTAAATCTTTTTTTATAGCTGGATACGAAATAGTCATCATTAAAATAATTTCCCCATTTACCCTCTTTATAGTCAACCCAATAGTTTACCACCCTAATGTCGTATGAATACGGTTCATATACTACGATATCGTCAATTTGCCAAAAATATGCTACTTCTGCTTTACTATGTATTCGAATATATATAGTTGATTGATTTGCTGCACAGTCACTAATTGCAACATCACATACACTTGGATTTGGAGGTGTGGCATTGACAGCAGCCTGATCAACATCATAACGAACCCAGTTGGCATTATCATTGCTCACGTATATTTTTGGTCCTGCCTCAGGACTGTAGCTACTACAACAAAAACGATGATACTGCTCAAAACGAATATTTACAGCAGCGTTTTCTGTAGTCTCGATAGGTGGCAATTGAATATAGGAATCATGTTGTATTGGAGCTGAGGGCCAACCACCTGTAGAGGTAGTGTTGAAGAAAGCAAGCTCAAACGTCATAAAGCCTCTATCTCCCTCTTTGTCACTGGTTGACCGAATTCTCGAAGATTCTCTGGGAACAGTCCACCATTGATCTGAACCATCATTGATAGATGTATAAGCGCCGCGTGGTCCTAAGGTTGACCAGCGCCATAAGAAGTTGTTTCCTGTTGCGTCAAATACACTCCATCCAGCTGGCATGTTTGCAGGAACAGCAACGCCATTATCGCTGGCTGTGTGCCACTCTGTTGAGTCAAAATACTCTTCAAAAATAATATCGCCTACTACTTCATCTATTTTAGTAGGAGCTTTCTGATAGTAGTTTTGCGGTGTGTCTGTCATTTTTAACAAACGGTGTTGAGGTTCGGCTAGTCGTTGAGCAAAGACCATAGAGCCTACTACTAATATTCCGATAATTAGTGTAAATTTTTTCATAATCAGCAGTTATTTAAGTTAATACAAGCAAAACAAAGTGTAAATATATCACTTTTAAAGAGTAAATGCAAGTGTTTTTATGAAAAAAGTTGCTTTATGTAGTATTTTTCTAAAATCAGATTTTAAATTGTCGAGGTCGCCGCAACGCGTCGGCTGAGCTTGTATTTTGACAAGCTCAATAACCATAGAAACCAGAGCCATAAACTATTTGCAATACGATGG
>Ga0208694_1001985_pt1 | contig 22908 bp, 25 predicted proteins | sample AD_UKC078_MetaG_FD_184442 | JGI IMG/M metagenome (GOLD analysis project Ga0208694, IMG submission 184442) | Active sludge microbial communities of municipal wastewater-treating anaerobic digesters from USA - AD_UKC078_MetaG (SPAdes) (version 2) | ecosystem: Engineered > Bioreactor > Anaerobic >...
GATGGAGCTTCGTCACGATTTGTTCAGGACTGTGTCGTGTTCGTTTCATGTTGTCAGAGTTCCGGGCGGCGCTTCGCGCCGCCCAAGTCTCTCATAACACCTGGCTCAATTTAAGGGGAGCTTTCCACGGGCGAGGCGCTGCACACCAGCGGCAACGGCAAGAGGGATTGCCGGGTGAATGTGGACGGAGCGCCAACCATCTTCTGCTTTCATGCGTCGTGTGCGGGCGCTGTGGCGGAAGCCAACGGACGGCTGCGCCGGGAGTTGAGCGCCTCGCCGTGGGAACTGCGGCTGCCGGATGGCAGAACCTTGCGGAGCGGCGATGTGCTCCAGGCCGGGGGGGCGGTCGTGGCGCGCGAGGCCATGAAAGCGGCGGCGCGGGCCGCAGGCCGCGAAGCGGGCGAGCAATTGGTATTGATGACGGTGCGGCGGCTTGCCGCGCAGTTCCGGGCGGACTTGTTTGAGTTCTTCCATTGGCCGGTGGCCGAGGTCCTCGAAGATTCGCCGCTGGCGGTGAGCGAGCGCGATGCCGAAGACCAGTTCCGGACGTGGCTGAAGCTGTGGCCGGCCTGCTCGACAGTGTGGATCGGGGATGTGTATAGCTCGGGCAAACCGGAGCACCGAACTCATTTCCGTCCGGTTGGAGAGTGGTATCAGATAGGGCCGGTGATGGGAAATTTCACATGCGGGTCCTCATTTAAACCGGGGAGTTTTAGCCGCTCCAATGAGAACCTGACCGGGCACCGGTTCATGGTGGTGGAGTCTGACACCCTGAGCAAGGACGAGGTTGGAGCGGTGTTTGCTTACCTGCGGCGGCGGCTGCGCTACCCGCTGCACTGCATCATCGACACGGCCGGCAAGTCCTTGCATGGGTGGTTTGATGCGCCGCGGAGCAAGATGTTGGAAAACCGGCTGAAAGCCGGTCTGGAAGAGTTCGGGTGCGACCCGAAAGTGTTTACCTACTCACAGCCCGTGCGGGTGCCCGGAGCGTTCAGGGATGGGAAACTGCAAAAGCTGGTCTGGTTAAGGCATTGACGTGAGCGAACCGTTGGACATCGCAGTGGACCTGGGCGCGGTGCCTGAGCCGCTGCCGGAGATTTTGAACCTTCGGCAGTTGGTGGAAACAGCGCCCGCCCCACCGCCACAGATAATTGAGGGCGTGCTGCACAAGGGCTGCAAAATGGTCCTGGGCGGGACGAGCAAGAGCAACAAGAGTTGGTGCCTGCTGGACCTGGCGGTAAGCGTGGCCAGCGGGCAGGAATGGTGGGGGCGGCGCTGCGAGAAAATGCCTGTGGTGTATATCAACTTCGAACTGCACGTATGGGCCATCGCACAGCGGTTAAATGCGTTATGCGGTGCGCGTCCTGAATGCAAAGGCATGGGGGATACGCTGCACGTGTGGAACCTGCGGGGACATAACTCGGACCTGACATTGCTTCGGCCAAAGCTCGAAGAGCAACTGGCCCGGGGAGTGGCTCCCTGCCAAGAGTTTGGGCTGATCATCCTGGACCCGGCGTACAAGGTGCTGGGTGACCGGGACGAGAACGCCAATGGCGAAATCGCCAGCCTGATGAACGAGCTTGAGGGCCTGGCCCGGAACTCGGGCGCGGCAGTGGTCGTAGCTCATCACTTCGCCAAGGGCGACAGCGCGAGCAAGAGCGCCATTGACCGAATGAGCGGAGCGGGTGCCTGGGCGCGTGATCCGGATTCAATTCTGGTGCTTACTCCGCATGAAGAGGCGGATTGTTTCACGGTGAGCGCCATCCTGCGCAACCTGCCACAAGTTGATGAATTCGTGGTGCGGTGGAATTACCCGCGCATGACGGTAGCCGATGACCTAAATCCGGAGGCGCTGAGGCGGCCGCAGGGCCGAAGCAAGGTCTGCACGGACCTTGAGTTCGTGGGGACGGTGCTGGGAAAAGAGAGCTTCAACTATCAAAAGGTAATTAAGCGGGCGCGAGAGTTTTTGGGCATGAGTGAGGCCAGCAGTAACCGATATTTGACCCGTTTGAAGGCGGCTGGGCTGGTGTGCCACTCCGGCGGGCTGTATTGGGCTGCGCATCAAGAGGTTACGCCGGAATGAGGGCGTTACTCTCAAAACTCTCACAACCCTATAGTGATATGAGAGAGAGAACCAAAAGGCAGGCAGTTGGGAAGGAACCACCCTCCTTGGGGTCGGGTGGTCCTTCCCTCACTGCCATTAGGCTGAGAGTTGTTCTGAAAGGAGGGCTGTATGCCGCTGCTATTTGAGCAACAGGAGAAGGAAAGCGACAAGGCGTTCGCCGCCTTTAGCGCGTATCTGAATATGGGGCCGCAACGGTCGTATGAGGCGGTCTCGACGAAGTTGCGAAAGAGTGTAGGGCTTCTCAGAAGGTGGGGGAAGAGGTTTGACTGGCCGGAGCGGATCAAGGCGCATACGGCGCACCTGGTTGTCATCGAGCGTGAGGCCGTTGAAGTCGTGGCGCGAGGGAAGGCTGTGGAGTGGGGAAAGCGGCAGCAGGAATTGCGCGAGGAGGAATGGGAACTGCATGGTGAGTGCATCAAGGCGGCGCGTGAGGCGCTGAAACGGTTTTATGAGCGGGGCAAGGGTGCGACCCTGGGCGACATCGCCCGGCTGCTGGACCTGGCGTCGAAGCTCGGGCGGCTTTCGACGGGGATGGCGACCGACCGAACAGAAGTGACGGGCGATGGCGGCGGGCCGGTGCGGGTGGAGTTCGAGTTGGCGCTAAAGAAGATTTACGGGCAGGCGGAGCCTGGCCCCATTGTTGATGTCGAGACCGTGCCCCCCGCGCTGCCTGCGGGTCCGCATTCGTCCCGCGAGGGCGGGACTCCGGCGCGACAGGGAGGTGCGGAGTGAGTCCGGATGAGATTTACCTGGCGGCAGCCAAGGCTGCCGGATGCCCGGCTGACCAGATGCGGAACTTTGAGCGGGCGGGTGTGCTGCTCCAGCCGCGGCAGCTTGCGGCCTCGGGGGCGGCAAGGCTGTGCGACCGGGCGGGCGGGCCGACGGCGGTCGGCTACGGCGGGGCGCGTGGCGGCGGGAAGAGTCATTGGCTGCTTGCACAGATGGGAGCCGATGATTGCCAGCGTGTGCCGGGGCTGAAATGCCTGCTGCTGCGGAAGGTGGGCAAGGCAAACATGGAGCATTTCGAGGATCTGAGGCGTCGGCTGTTCGGTCAACTCACGCATGAGTTCTCGGCGTATCGTGGGGTGATGACCTTCAACAACGGGTCGCGAATCATCGCGGGTCACTTCCAGGCGGAGAAGGACATTGATGCTTACCTTGGGCTGGAATACGACGTGATCGGGATCGAGGAGGCGACGACGTTGACCAGTCGGAAGCATCAGGACATTACGACGTGCTGTCGAACGAGCAAGCCGAACTGGCGTCCTCGGATATATTCGACGACCAATCCCGGAGGGATTGGGCATGCGTGGTATCGGACGAGGTTTGTGCTGCCCTACCTGGAAAAGCGCGAATGCGAAACGCGGTTCGTCCCGGCGCGTGTGGTGGATAACCAGTTCAACAATCCCGAATACCGGAAGGTGCTCGAGGGTCTGAGCGGCTGGCAGAAGCGGGCCTGGCTGGATGGGGACTGGGACATTGCAGCGGGGCAGTTTTTCACGACGTTCCGGCGGGATGTGCATGTGGTGCGAGACTTCGATGAAAGCCGAGCGCGGGAATGGTTCGCCGCCCTGGACTACGGGTTCACGCATTACACAGCGGTAGTGCTGGGCTGCACGGATGGCGACGGCAACGTGTTCGTGGTGGACGAACACGCGGAGCGGGTGTGGCTGCCGCAGCGGCACGCGCCAGCCATCGCCGCGATGTTGGCGCGGCACGGTCTGGCCGTGGAGCAGCTTCGGCGGTTTGTGGCCGGGGCGGATGTGTTCAGCCGGCAGAGCGATGGCAGCACGGTGGCAAGCCAGTATGGGAAGCTTGGCATAACGCTGCGGCCTGCGAGCATGGACCGGGTAAGCGGGTGGGCTGAGGTGCTGCACCGGCTAGGCGACCCTGCGAACGGGGTGCAACCTCGTCTGTTCATCCATGAACGGTGTGCGCGGTTGGCGGAGTGTCTGCCTGCGCTCCAGCATGATCCGAACCGTCCGGAGGATGTGCTGAAGGTGGACTGTGATGAAGACGGCATCGGCGGCGATGACGCCGCCGATGCGCTGCGGTATCTGGTGGCGACGAAGGCGCGAAGCGTGGCGCAACGGAAGTTGCGCGGGCTTTGAAAGCGAAGACCCCTTGGGGACGGAAGGGGTCTAGCATTGGGGATGGGTGGGTGGGAGCGAACACGAGTAGCAGGCGGAATGACGGCGCGATGACTGCCTGCCTTCTTCCGTTTGCAGGCAGCGTGACGGCGTGAGGCTTGCGGGGGGAGTGAGCGGCTTGGGGATGGTCCGCGCGCGCCTAAACACCCGGCACCCGGAGCTACCTAGCAGCACGCATGACGGCGCTGATCTTGGCACCTGCAAGGGCTGTGACGGCGTGAGGGCTGCGGAGCGGAGGTCGTCTCGAATTTGCGCGCGCGGCGGAAGCGGAGTCCAGAGGATATATCCTTTGGCGCACGGGCCTGGGACGGCGTGAGTCCCAGAAAAAAATAATGGCGGGTGCAGGGCTGCCAAGTCCTGCCGGGTCCAGGGCGGAGCCCTGGCCGCCGGAGGGTCCGAGCCGGACGGGCCAACGGGGGCCAAGCGCCGGCAGGCAGAGAGATGTGCCGCACAATCCCGGGTGAGCGGGAGGCGCCTGGCCCCAAGGGGGTCAATCTTCGTCGGGCAACATGACGGTGATGGCCGGGGCCGGGTCGTCCACGTCCACCGCGCCAGCGGTGGCGATCAGCTTGGTGAGGCGGGCCGGGTGTTGGTTGGAGTTGCGCACGTAGAGTGCAACCGTTAAGCGGCTGGTGCCTGGTCGGCTGCGTATGATGGCGAAGCGCAGCATCCAAACGACATCCCACAGGCGGCCGGATTCATCCTGGCCGGTAACTCCGGGGGGAACGGCAACGCATTGCTCATAAACTGCGCGAGTGATGAACACCGGGAAGCGGATACCGGCTTCGGCGGCAACCTTTGAAACGTCGATTTGGAAGCCATCAGCGATGGCGTGCGAGCGGGTGTAGGTGTAGATGACGGGGGAGTTATCGGGATTTGTAATTGGAGATTTCATATTTGAGAAGTGGAAGCGGGCGCAGCCCTGAGGGCTGCGCCCTGGGTTGAATCAAGCGGCTTTGAGGTCTGCGGCGAAGTGGCTGCCGTATTTTGTGCGGGGATCGGCTCCGCTGCCTTCGGTAGTGAACTGGCCGCAGGGGTGCTGCCAGCATTTGCGGAGGTTGTTCCAGTGAAAGCCGAACTGTGACAACTGGCCGCGCAACTGCTCGGTGGGGGGCTTGGGGAAGGTAATCCAGACCCACTTGCCAACGACTTCGGCGAGGTCGTAAGCCTGGGGAACCCACTTGCGCAGCAGGTCGAGAACCTGCTCGGTGGGCAGTGCGCGGTTTTCTTCGCGCAACTGGTAGTTCACGTACGGGAGAATGCGGGTGGGTTTTTTGTCGGCGTGTTTCTGTGCGTCAACCTCGGCCATTGCCTCTGTAAAGGTCTTGCCTGTGCTGCTGGTGTTGTTGTTTTCTCCGCTCGATTGCTCGGGACGGAAGCTGAGCCCTGAATTAGTTTTTTCTTTTTTATTTGATTTGGTTTTCATGGTGTTTTTTTTGTGCTCTGCTGCTCGGTCCGGTCTTTCGCCCTTTCACCCAAAAAGCCCACGTAATCAGGGCGGCAGGCGGGAGTAGTCTTCAGAGGGCACCGCCTTTTGGCCCCCTGGTGAAGTGGGCTTGTGAAAGGGCGAGAGACTGGACCCCCGTTCAGCAGAGGAAGCACAAAGCGGCAAAACACCTGAAAACGCGGATGTTTCGCATAGCGCCGCAGGCATTGGGGAGTCCAGAGGGTGGAAACCCTTTGGCGGGGGTCTGGGGCGCGAAGCCCCGGGCTGTTAATCGTCTGCTTTCCGCGCGCGCCTGATGTTGTTTTGAAGTGTAGCGGAGAGAGGGGCTGGCATGAAGGATGCAGGAGCGGTTGGCGCGGGCACTGCAACTGGCATTGGGGCGCAGGGGCCAGTTTAGCAGTGAATGTGCCAACCGCTCCAGGCGGCAGGACACAAGACGCTGTTATCTTCAATGCACCGGGCCGCCGAAGGGCCGAGTGGGTTGCGCCTGCGGCAGGAGGCCTTGCGATGAGGCGGCGGGGTCCCCAATGCCGAGGGTTCACGCGCCAGCGGGATACGGCATTGGGGCGGCATTGCAGATAACAGCTCTTGTGTCTGGAACCGGAAGCATCCTTCATGACAGCCCCGAACGAAGCGAAGTCCAATCTGGCGCGCGCGGTGTTTGCCTCCGAGCCACGCTCACGGGGTCTTGCGCCGGCCTGCTGGCTTTTGCAGCAGGCGGGCGCTTTCCCTCAGCCGCCAGTCTGCGAGTCTCAGCGGGACCCGCCATGCGGGTCCAGCCCGAGTCAGTCCGGGCTGAGCTGAGGGCTCGCAGTCTGGCGGCGGTCGTATCGGGTCGCGGGGGCCGCGCTGTTCTCACTTCTGGCCGGGAGTGCGCAGCGCCAGGCCGTGGCTTGAGGGCGGCAGGGCAAGCCGTAAGGCCTAGCGCGGAACACGGACGGCCAGAGGTGAGACTGACTTTTCGTCAAGCGCCAGTCTGCCAGCTTTCAGCACGAAGCAACGCGGAGAGCCCGGGTCGTCCCGGGCGGTGTTGAAAGCTGGCAGTCTGGCGCGCATTGACTTCGTGTCGTGGGGCGCGGGGTCGCGCTGTTCTGGCTTCTGGACGGGCAGGCTGAGGAGGGAGGGAGGAAGGACGAGTTGGCCTGCCCGGCCGGAGGCCAGACAAACATTGGGGGCCAGCGCATGACCAGGCCGCAGCGTAGGCCAGCGAGCTTGCGAGCGTTTCCGTAGCTAGGACTGGTGATGCGCTGGCTGGGGAGATCGCCTGTCTCGGCGGTTTTGCGCAGCGGTGCGTAACGGAGCGTAGGGCCGGGTCGGCGCGGAGCCGTTCGGTCCGTAGCGGAGTGGAGCTGAGCTGTGCAAAAGCCGACGAGTCAGGCGCCCTGGGAGCCGAGGCAAGGGTCCAGCTTTTCACGGTGCTACGCACGGCCTAGCGAGCCTGCGAGCGACGGCCGAGTGAAAAGCTGGACGCTTGCCCGGCGGTCCTTCGGGCTGGCTTCGTGTGCAGGGCCGCGAGGGCGCGCTGTCCGCTCCAGGTGAAGGCGCGGGGCTGGGCGCCGGAAGCGGAGCGGCTCGATTGTCCGTTGCGGCGGAGTGGCGCTGGCTGCCGAGGTCCGTGCCGGACGGGCCTTCACGAGGTAGCCATTTGGCGAGCTGTGTTGGCCGGCGGACTGCAAGGAGCACCTACACAGCGAGCCTTCGACGCGCCACGGAGCCGCGGTTGTGCGAGCGCAAAGCGCGAGGCGTTGGGCGCGCGATAGCGCGCCGTAGCGGAGCGACAGCGGAGCGTTCCACCTAAATTGCCTTCGAGCGCAGCGAGCTGATGTTGACGTTGCCCGCGAAAATGGGGGAGGGGGGCCGCGTAGGCGCGCTGAGCGGGGCGGAGCGTGCCCCCCTCCCCCCTCCAGGGTAAAGGGGATTACTGACTTTTAGGGGGGAGGGGGGTGTTAGCGGAGCCTGCCCCGCCGAGTCTTCGAGGGCGGGGCACCCGAAGGGCCGCAAGCGCCGGAGCGGGTGGGACGCAGGAACGGATGTAAAAGGTTGGACGCGGGAGTTGGCGTCCGAACGGTTCGGTTGATTTCGTTTCGAGGCTTTTAGCCCGTAGCTGCACGGCCCCCAGGGCCGGGCAGCGGAGGGCGAACTGGTGATGCGCTGGCCGGGGGGCTGGCGGCGCCACCTGCTTGCGCCGTTTAGCGGAGTTGCGACGGTCGCCGCTTCTTCATTTCGGCAACCATGACCTGAATTTGTTTCAGGAGTTCGCGTTCGGGTGCTTGGATGCCGTCGGTGGCGGCGGCACGAGCGGCTCTTGCCAGAGCTTGGCGCGCAAGTGCGAGTTCGCGTTCGGTTTTGGATCGGACGCGAGCACCGTTAGAAAGCGGGTGCTGCTTGCCATCGGCGCCCATTCTGCGCTCTTGGGCCGGCAGGGTGCCGCGCTTGACGTGACGCTGTGCGGTTCGTAATGAGACCCCGACTGCCAGGGTCAGTTCGACCGCTTGCTCCGTTGCCGGCTCCATCCACACCCCCCGCCGGTATTGGTCCAGCAGACTCGCGAGCCGTTTGCCGTCTCGACTCTGCAAGTTCTGCGGTAACCCGGTTGCATGGGTGGTTGTTTCAGGCTGGGCACCATTGTGCCGATTCTGCGACAGCTTCTGGTTTTCGTCGGTTGTCGCCGGTTGACAACAATTGTTGACCTTGTGCGACAGCTTTTGGTTTTTGTTGGCTGACGCCATGCGTCCACCATGGTGGACGTTTTGGGTTGTCGGACCACTGCCCGGGCCAAGAAACCTGCCTAATCTGGCCTCGGCTTTGGCTGTGTTGGTCTCGCGCTCTGCTCTCATCTGATCGAGTAACGACATAGCGCAGTCTGTATGCACTAGCGCAATGAATCCGGCAAGCCGTGCTTCGCGACTTGCAGCCAGGCCGCAGCGTAGGCCAAGGCCGGGCCGCTAACGCTGCCAGCCGCTGAGAACGAGCCAGCGCCACACCAACGGCTGCCACCACGGGAGACGAGGACGGAACTGAGGAGGACAACCGCACGCCCGCCACCACTGCACCGGCAAACTAACGCGCTGGAAATAGAACGCAGCAACCCGACACTGGAACTGCTGCCAACGAACGCCGACCGGCACCTGCCAACGCCTAGCGGCCCTACCGACCTGAAGATGCTCTCTCACACTTTTTTATTGAGAGAGCATCTTCAGGTCGGTAGGGACGCGGGCAGCACTGGACGCGTAGGAGAACCCACGACGCCCGACAGCCCGAAGGAGTCAATTAACTGACTTTGCATTTGTCCGGAGCGACGTGGCAGGGCGCATTCCAATGGTTGCAGCAGGCGTGCCAGCCACGGGGTTAAGGGGAGGCTGGCGCGACTGCTGCATCGTAAACGCGCCCGAACGCAGCGGCTCCGGGGGCGTTGGAATTGCTGAGGACGTTGGTTTCGCGACGCGCATTCGATGACGCGAAGCGGTGGGACGTTGGCTCGCGCTGCGACATCCGAATTGCCCCGGGCGAGCAGCCAGCGTGACAGGCCCGCATCCTTAACACATCACTGACTTGTCTTTGCGGGCCTGGCGCGATGGCTGCGGTCGGCGTGGTTCGAATCGCGGTGGCCGCCGGAAGTCGTCAAGGGGTTTGTGAAAAATATTTTGTCGTGTGTCTGCGTGTCGAGAGTCTGGCCGTGCATAAGGGTGCGTGAGTGCCTGAGCGCGCCCCGTCTGGCGTGTAAAAGTGCGTGCTATCGTTCCGCCGATGGCCGTAAATGCGACTCATCCTGATTACGACGCCGCGTCCGTGGAATGGACGCGGGCGCGTGATGTGCTTGCGGGCGAGGATGCCGTCAAGGGCGGCGGCGAGAGGTATCTCCCGCGGTTGGACGCGCAGACAGATCAGGAGTTCGATGCGTATGTGAAGCGCGCTTCCTATTTCAATGCGAGCGCGCGCACTTCTGAGGCTTACCTGGGTTTGATGTTCCGGCGTCCTCCGTTTGTGAAGTTGCCCGCTGATGGTGCCGGCGTTGGTCGGGCGATGGCGGTGTTCCAGAACGATGCCGACATGCTGGGCACCACCCTTACCGGCTACGCGAAGATGGTCGTGGGTGATGTGGTCGGCCTTGGTCGCGGCGGCTCGCTGGTGGACTGGGAGGATGAGGCTGAACACCGGGCCTATGTGGTGTTCTATCGCGCTGAGCAGATCATCAACTGGCGGGTGGAGCGCGTGAATGGCCGCAATGTGCCGACGTTGATCGTCCTGAAGGAGCAGGCTCTTCCGAAGCCCGGCCCGGATGACGATGAGTTTGCGCTGCAACTGGTTGACCAGGTGCGGGTGCTCAAGCTGGTGCCCGCTGATGGTGGCGACGGTGCTGGCCGGGTCGCCTATCAGTGCCGCGTTGAAGTGTGGCAGCCCAAGAAGGTGCAGCGCAAGGGGGCCAAGGTTGAGTGGCAGTTGGTCGAGACGAGGATCCCGCTGCGGCTGGGCAAGCCGCTGCCGCTGATTCCGTTTGTGTTTCATGGGCCGCGGCATTCGCGGCCGGAGATTGAGCGCGGCCCGCTGGAGGACATCATCGCGGTGAACCTCGACCATTACCGCCTCAATGCTGATTTCAAGCATGGCCTCCACTTCACCGCGCTGCCCACAGCCTGGGTGAGTGGCTTCGACAAGGGCGCCTCGCTGCGCATCGGGTCGAGCACGGCGTGGGTGAGCGAGACGCCTGGTGCCACGGCTGGGTTTCTGGAGTTCACCGGTCAGGGCCTGACGACCTTTGAGCGAGCGATGGACCGCGATGAGCGGCTGATGGCCATCCTGGGCTCTCGGATGCTGGAGGACATGAAGAAGGTGGGCGAGACCGCAACCGCGATCGAGCTTCGGCAAGCTGGTGAATACAGCATCCTCGGCAACGTGGCGTTGAGTGTGAGCGAATCGCTCACACAGGTCCTGCGTTGGGTGTATTGGTGGAACTCGACGGAGGAGCTGCCTGACGACGTAAAGGGCGAGCAGGTTCTGATGCAGCTCAACACCGATTTCAGCACGAAGGGTCTGGCGAGCCAGGATGTGCAGGCCATCGTCGCGGCTTGGCAGGCTGGTGCGCTCAGCCAGGACACCATGTTTGATTTGTTCCGCCGTGGTGAGGTCCTGCCCGAAGGCAGGACCAACGTCGAGGAGGCCAGCCTGATCAAGACTGGTGACCAGCCTCCGGCTGCGGTGAAGGCTTCGGCTCCGGCGCAAGCCGCTGCCGTGCATAATTGATTTATGGCACTGAAGTTCAAGTTCAAATCGAAAGACGAGATTCCGGCGGAGCAACAGGCGCTCTACGTGGAGCGTGATGGTGCTTGGATTCTGGACGTGGATGGTGTCGTGGACAAATCCAAGCTGGATGAGTTCCGCACCAACAACATCACGCTGAGCAACCAGCTCGCGGAGCAGAAGAAGCGTTTCGAGGGCATTGACCCTGACGAGGTCCGGCGGCTGGCGGACGAGAAGCGCCGCCTCGAGGAAGCGCAGCAACTGAAGGCTGGCGAGGCCGAGAAGGTCGTTGAGGCGCGAGTTGCTTCGGTGCGTGGTGAGCTGCAGAAGCAGCTTTCCACTCTGACCTCCGAGCGCGACGCGCTGAACTCGCGACTGGTGTCCATTCAGATTGACCAGGGCGTGGTTGGAGCAGCGACCAGGCGCGGGCTGCGTGCCACTGCGATTCCTGACATCACCGCCCGCGCGCGGACTGTGTTCCGCCTGGTGAATGGCGTTCCGACGGCTTTCGAGGCCGACGGCCAGACCGTGCGCCTGGGCAAGGATGGCGGCTCGGCAATGACTTTGGATGAGTGGGTTGAGCAGCAGGTTGCTGACGCTCCTCATCTGTTTGAATCGAACGCGGGCAGCGGTGCTGCCAGCAACGGCTCCGGTGGAGTCGGCAACAGGTCCGTGAAGAATCCGTTCCGCAAGGAGACGTGGAATCTCACGGAGCAAATGAGACTGCAAAAAACCGATCCGGGTTTGGCGGCGCGACTGAAGGCTGCCGCCTGAACGTGGATCACAACCGGAGACTGTGAAGTATGGCTAAGACCTTGGTGTCGGATGTGATTATTCCGACGGAGTTTGAGAAGTACGCCATCGAGCGGACGGCTGAGCTGTCGCGCTTTGGCGAGTCAGGCATCATCGAAGTGGCGCCTGAGTTTGATGCACTAGCGCAGGGCGGCGGTCGCGAAGTGAAGATGCCGTTCTGGAAGGACCTGACTGCGACGCGGCAGCTCTTGAGCGACTCCGCTTCGCTGACGGTGAACAAGATCACTGCGGACGCCGACATTGCGCGCATCCACAACGATGCGCAGGTGTGGAGCGTGAACCACCTGGCCAAGGTGGTGTCGGGCGACGATCCGATGCAGGCGATCGTGGACCTGGTCGGCGCTTATTGGGCGCGGACCGATGAGTCGCTGGTGATTTCCTGCCTGAAGGGCATGTTCGGTGCCGCTTCGATGGCGGGCAACCTGCTCGCGATTCATTCCGAGACTGTCGCCGGCACGACCTCCTCGACGAGGCTGAACGGCGCCACGTTCGTGGATGCCTGCGCGAAGCTGGGCGATGCGGCCAGCAAGTTGACCGCCGTTGCGATGCACTCGGCTACGGAGGCCGCGCTCAAGAAGCTGGACTTGATTGACTTCCTGCCCGACAGCGAAGGCAAGCCGAGTCTGGCGAGCTTCCAGGGCCGGCGCGTGGTGGTCGATGACAGCTTGCCCACTCGGGCGGGCACGACCGACGGTACGGTTTACACGACCTACCTGTTCGGCCAGGGCGCCTTCGCCAAGGGTGTTGCGCCGCTGAGCGGCACGCCGCTGCAAGGCGGCATCGGCACTGAGGGCGTGGAGTTGGCCCGTGTGCCGCTGGACAGCGACACGCTGCTGATCAACCGGCGCCGGTACATCCTGCACCCGCGGGGTGTGAAGTTCACCAGCGCCTCGGTGGCTGCTGACTCGCCGACGGCGGCGGAGCTGGAGACGGCTGCGAACTGGGTCCGCGTCTGGGAGAACAAGAACGTTCGCCTGGTGGCGATCACTCACAACAACTGAGCATGGGCCGGGGATGGTGACATCCCCGGCGCTTGCCTTCCGTGAAAGGACACAAGTATGGGCAAATTGATTCCCTGGAGTTTCGAGAAGATTCGCTCGGGTGAGGTCATTCAGATCCCGACCTTCACCAACGTTGCTGCTGCGAACGCTGCCGGCGTGACGGCAGCCAAGTTTCCTCGGCGCATCATTCACTTGAGCGCCGGTGGGACTGGTTCGGTGCCTTGCCTGGCGGTCAGCGACGGCACGAACTGGAAACAGGTCGCGATTGGCGCCAACGCCATTTGAGCATGAGCGGATTGCTTCCAATCATTCGACGGGTGAGGCGTCCGTTGTTGCCGCCTGAGGCACCGACGGACGCCAAGCCTGTTGCTCAGCCGGCCAAACCTGCTGGGCCGGCAACTGGTGCTGAAAACGTTCAACCCAAGGCTGACAATGGCAAAGCTGCTGCACGCGAAGCGAGCAAGTAGGCGCTTTAGCGACGTGGTCCGCACCTGGCTCGCACTGAGACAGCAACGGCGGCGGCGCGGTGGCCTGGGAACTCCGGCGTCGCCGGTGATCACAGCCCTGAACCTGACGGAGAGCGCTGGCGAACCGCTTTACTGGTTCGACGTCCTGGTTGATTTCACGTTTGAGCAAGGCCGCTTTCCTGATGGCACGATCGAGCTGTATTGGTCGCGTGGTTCTCAGGGCTGGGTGGAGAATTATGTCGGCGCGGTGGCCAGCACCACGAGGCAGTTCCGGCACGTGAGGGCCTTCAGCGATTTCGAGAATGACGATGTGCGCTACTGGATGCGCTACCGGTGCGGCGCTGACATCGTCGGTCCGTTTGGACCGGTTTACCAGTGGTACTACTGCGCACCTTAGAACTGATTTTGTATGGCACTTACACTGATCAAAGAGGACGGCACGGGCCGGGCGGATGCGAATAGCTACGCCACGGTGGCGGAAGCTGATTCGTATTTTGAGGCGCATCTGTATGCGTCGGCCTGGACGGCTGCGACTGCGACCACGAAGGCCGCGGCGCTGGTGATGGCGACGCGGCTGGTGGATTCGCAGTATCAGTTCAACGGCTACCGGGCTCATGACGCGCAGGCGTGCCAGTGGCCGCGTGAGCGCTGCCCTGATCCGGACCGCAACCTGGTGACCAGCACGACGCTGTCGCCTGTGCTCACCAATTTCGTGCCGAGTACTTCGGTGCCTGCGCCCGTGGCGTTCGCCGTGTGTGAGATGGCCCGCGAGCTCCTGATTGCGGACCGGACGGCTGCGCCGGCCGGCGAGGGCGTCGAATCCACGGCGACGGCGACGCACACCAAGACGAGCAGCTCGGACACGAGCAATTCGTCCACCACGAAGTACAGCAAGAGCGACACGCGGGCGATTATCTCCCGCGTCGCCCAGGCGATGCTCTCGAAGTATGGCGCGCTGATTGATGGCGGGAGCGGCTCGGTGCAGTTGGTGAGGGCGTGAGCTATGACGAACATGAGCGCAGCGGATTTGATCAGCAATGTGGATCATGCGGCGGCCATGAATGACCGATGGTTGTTCGTGGCCAGCCTAGTGGTGTTCGGGCTGTTCGCATGGATGGTCATGCGATACTTCGTGCTGCAGCACGAGCGGCTGATCGAGGACCATAAGCAGGCAAGGAATACTTACCAGGAAAGCCTGCGTGGAGTGGTGGCGGAGCAGAGCGCGGCAAACGCCAAGCTCATCATCTGCCTGGACAACAACACAAAAGTTCTGGAGGAGTGCCGCGATGAGCTGCGCTCTGTCCGGATGGAAAGGAAGCAGTCGTGAAGAACATGAGTCGCGGTGAGAAGTTTGTTTGGGCAACGTTGCTGGCCGGCGCGCTGGCGTTCCTTGTGGCCTGCGCGAGCGGGTGCTCGACGCTGGACCGAGCGGCCTACAGGCAGGAGGTGACGTGGACCAATGCGCCGATGGTGCAAGTGTTCACGAATACCGTTGTCGTTACGAACAGCGTTCCAGTGGTGATCGAGCGGACCAACATCGTGTTTGTCACCAACGCGGTCAGCGGGGCAGTGGCCGGCTACGCTGTGCGTGAGCCGGTGGCGACGAACATGGTGACCGCCATCGTGACCAACGTGGTGCCTGTGTACATGACGAATCTTGTCCAGGTGCCGGTGACCAACCTGGTCGCCAAGCCTGAGGCCGAGGCCGCGATCAGCGCGGCTGGATCGGTCGTGAACACTTTCGCGCCCGGCATTGGGAGCATTGTGGCGCTGGCCTTGGGCGGGCTTTACCACGGCTACCGCCAACTCCGCAAAGTGAATGTGAACACATTGACCCGAAACCCAGTACGCATTTACGGGCCTAAAACACGCGTTTTATGCCCGTATTTACAGGGTAGAGTTCACATCTCATCACTTCCGCTGCTCAAGTGCTACCCACTGCCACTTTCCGTTTCTTGACGAACCAAACCCCACACATCCGCCCACACAAACCGCAGCCATTTAGACTGCGGCCCCGGCCTGGGCCTTTGAAGCCCTCGCGATAATCTCCTGCGCCGTCATCTTGGCTGCCGGGTTGTCGCTGAGCTGGTCCACCAGCGTGGAGACGGTCGTAAAGACGCCAGCCTCTTTCTGGTGCTCCATCAGCCACTTCACAAACTGGGCATCGGCGGCTTGGCCCTGCGGCGTCGTAGTCAGCACCGCCCGCGCAGTTTCCACGCCCTGGACGAGCGCCTCCGTGACCCTGCGATTCCGGACTTGCCGATAGCCGTGATAGAGGCCGCCCAGCGCCAGCGCCAGGATGCTGCCAATGCCCGGCAGGAACGTATTGGTCACCGAGCCCGCCGCCTCGATGGCTCCCAGGACCTCCGGCCTGGCCACCAGGTTAGTCACCGGCACCTGCACCACATTGGTATAGAACACGGGCACGAGGTTGGTCACCAGCGCAGTCACCATGTTAGTCGAGACCGGCTCACGCGTGGCGTAGCCGGACACCGCTCCTGTGACAGCATTCGTCATATAGACCACGCTCGTCCGCTCGACGACCTGCGGCACCAGGTTTGTGACGACTACGGTATTCGTCACCACCTGCACCACCGGAGCGTTGGTCCAAGTCACTTCCTGCTTATACGCCCGGTCCAAGGTCGAGCACCCGCTCAAGCCGTTGACCGCCAACAATGCCGCAACAACCACCACGGCCGCACCACACCACACACCGCGCTTCGTAGTTTTCATCGTCGTTTTCTCCTGCAGGAGCACCTGAGTTCATCCCGGCACTCCTCCAAAACTTTTGTGTTGTTGTCCAGGCACACCACGAGCTTACCGTTCATGGCGCTCTGCTCGGCCACAACGCCGCGCAAACTCTCCTGATAGCACTCTCGGGATTGCCGATGGTCATCGAGCAGCCGCTCGTGCTGCTTCACGAAATAACGCACGACCCAAACGCCAAACAGGCCCAGGAGCACCAGGCTGGCGATGAAGAGCCAGCGATCATCCTTTGCCGCCGCGTGGTCCACGCCTCGCAGAAATTCACTCATGTTCATGTTCGTCATGGCACCATCACTTTCTCCATCAGGAGCCGATCCACTCGAAAGAACTCGGCTCGGTTCGTGGCCGGGAACCACGTCGCCTGGCCGGTCACGCTGCCCCAGCTCGCCAGGTTCGTGCTCCGCCCCAAAACCGGCGTCAGTCGCACCCACGAGCTGCCCGTCATCACCGGCGGCGTCGGCGTGGATTCCCACGACACTTCATTGCTGAAGTCCGACTCCAGCCCGTTGGTGCTGACCACGGTTGCAGCAAAGAACCAACGCCCGCCGTGCGGCAACACCACCGCCTGAGTGAGCGCCAGGCTGGTGTTGGTCACGAACTGATACGACCGCGTATTCGTGCCGTAGTACAGCCGGTAGCTGGCAGCGCAGGCGCAGGGCGACGCATCCCACGCCAGCGTCAACCGCTGGGCGCTCGCTGCCACCGCCCACGCCAGCACCAGAGCTGTGAAGAACCACTTCATGCCCGCACCAGTCGCACGCTGCCGCTCCCGCCCTCGATCAGCGCGCCATACTTCGAGAGCATGGCCTGTGCGACGCGCGAAATAATCCGCCGGGTGTCGCTCTTGTCGTACTTCGTGGTGGACGAAGTGCTGTCGCTTCCGGTCCCGGTCGCAGCGTGCGTTGCGTGAGCCGTGGCCACCGAGTCAATGCCTTCACCTGGCGGCGACGCCGTCCGGTCCACAATCAGGAGTTCACGCGCCATCTCACAGACGGCAGCCGCAACGCCTTGAGGGACTAGGGTGCTCGGAACGAAATTGGTCAACACCGGCGACAGCGTCGTGCTGGTCACCAGGTTCCGGTCAGGATCAGGGCAGCGCTCTCGCGGCCACTGCAATGCCTGCGTGTCATGCGCCCTGAAGCCATTGAACTGGTATTGCGAATCCACCAGCCGAGTCGCCATCACCAGCGCCGCCGCCTTCGTGGTAGCAGTGGCCGAGGTCCACGCCGAAGGATACAAGTGCCCCTCGTAATACGAGTCAGCATCGGCCACGGCGGCGTAGCTGTTGGCATCAATCTTGCCGGTGCCGTCTTCCTTGATCAGTGTCAGAGCCATACAACCTCAGTTCTACGGTGCGCAGTAGTACCATTGGTAAGCCGGCGAGAACGGCCCGATGACAGTGCCGCACCGGTAGCGCATCCGGTAGGAAACATCGTCGTTCTCAAAGTCGCTGAACGCCCTCACGTGCCGAAACTGCCGCACGTTGCTCGAAACCGCACCGACGTAGTTCTCAACCCAACCCTGAGAGCCGCGCGACCAATAGAGCTCGATGGTGCCGTCGGGAAAGCGCCCCTGCTCGAAGCTGAAATCAATCAGAACGTCGAACCAGTAGAGCGGCTCACCTGCACTCTCCGTCAGGTTGAGGCCCGTGATCACCGGCGACGCCGGAGTGCCATTGCCTGCGTTACGCCGCCGCCTCTGCGAGCGCATGGCCCACCACGTCCGCACGATGTTGCTGGCGCGCTTAGCTGGCCGGCTCAGATGTAGTAGTTTCGCCATGATTCTCTTCGGGGTTGTGTTGTTTGCCATTATCAACCTGCTCAGACTTCCCATCCCTGGAAGGAACCACAGGAACAGGCGCAGGCTTGGCGCCCGCCGGCCAGTCAACTGGCAGCAACGGACGCCTCACCCGGCGAATGATTGGATACAAGCCGTTCAACTGGTTTGCTTTCATGTCTGACTTGGGAACCATCCAACGATGCTTCCAATCAAATCGCGTTCACACCGATCGCGACTTGCCTCCAGTTGGTGCCGTCACTGATTGCCAGGCACGGCACCGAGCCCGTCCCGCCAGCGCTCAAGTAGATGATGCGCCGAGGAAACTTCGCCGCCGTCACTCCGGCAGCGACGGCCGCCGCGACGTTGGTGAACGTCGGGATCTGAATAACTTCACCCGACCGAATCTTCTCGAAACTCCAGGGAATCAATTTACCCATACGTGTGTCCTTTCGAAAAAGGCAAGCGCCGGGGATGTTGCCATCCCCGGCTCATGCTCAGTTGTTGTGGGTGATTGCGACCAGGCGCACGTTCTTGTTTTCCCAAACGCGCACCCAGTTCGCGGCGGTTTCCAACTCCGCCGCAGTGGGCGAGTCACCAGCCACAGAAGCGCTGGTGAACTTCACGCCCCGCGGATGGAGGATGTACCGGCGCCGATTGATCAGCACCGAGTCGCTGTCCAGCGGCACACGTGCCAGCTCGACACCCTCACTGCCGATACCACCTTGCAGCGGCGTGCCATCGAGCGGCGCCACACCCTTGGCGAACGCGCCCTGGCCGAACAGGTAGGTCGTGTACACCGTGCCGTCAGTGGTGCCAGCCCGAGTGGGCAGGCTGTCATCGACCACCACGCGCCGGCCCTGGAACGTCGCCAGACTCGGCTTGCCCTCGCTGTCGGGCAGGAAGTCAATCAGGTCCAGCTTCTTGAGCGCCGCCTCGGTTGCCGAGTGCATGGCCACGGCGGTCAGCTTGCTGGCCGCATCGCCCAGCTTGGCGCAAGCATCCACGAACGTCGCGCCGTTGAGCCGCGTCGCAGCCGTGGTGCCCGCCACAGTCTCGGAATGAATGGCGAGCAGGTTGCCAGCCATGGAGGCCGCGCCGAACATGCCCTTGAGGCAGGAGATGACCAGGCCCTCGTCAGTGCGCGCCCAGTAAGCGCCAACGAGGTCCACGATGGCCTGCATCGGGTCATCGCCCGAAACCACCTTCGCCAAGTGGTTCACGCTCCACACCTGCGCATCATTGTGGATGCGCGCGATGTCCGTATCCGCTGCGATCTTGTTGACCGCCAGCGTGCCTGCGTCGCTCAGGATCTGACGAGCTGCCGTCAGGTCCTTCCAGAACGGCATCTTCACTTCACGACCGCCGCCCTGCGCCAACCCATCAAACTCGGGCGCCATTTCAATGATGCCCGACTCGCCAAAGCGCGACAGCTCAGCCGTCCGCTCGATGGCGTATTTTTCAAACTCCGTGGGGATGATAATGTCCGCCACTGCCGTTTTAGCCATATTTCACAATCTCCGGTTGTGACCAGCAACACTCAGACAGCCGCCTTCAGGCGAGCCGCCAGTTGCGGGTCGGTTTTCTGCAACTTCATTTGCTCCGTGAGGTTCCAGCTTTCCTTGCGGAACGGATTCTTCACGGACCTGTTGTTCCCACCAGCTCCACCGGAGCCGTTGCTGGCAGCACCGCTGCCCGCATTCGATTCAAACAGATGAGGAGCGTCGGCAACCTGCTGCTCGACCCACTCATCCAAAGTCATCGGCGTCATGCCATCCTTGCCCACGCGCACCGTCTGGCCGTCGGCCTCGTAGGCGCGCGGAGCGCCATCCACCAGTCGGAACACCGTCCGCGCTCGGGCGGTGATGTCAGGAATGGCAGTAGGGCGCAGCCCACGCTTCGTCGCCGTGGTGATCACGCCCTGGTCAATCTGAATGGCGGTCAGGCGCGCGTTCAGCGAGTCACGCTCGGAAGTGACAGCGGCGAACTGCTTGTCCCATTCGGTCTTCGCAGTCTTGAGCCTGCCCTCGACAACCTTGTCCACCTCGCCACTCTTAAGCTGCTGCGCTTCCTCAAGCCGCTGCTTCTCTTCGGCCAGCTTGCGCACCTGCTCAGGGTCGATGCCCTCAAACCGTTTCTTCTGTTCGGCGAGCTGGTTGCTCAGCGCGATGTTGTTGGCGCGAAATTCATCCAGCTTGGATTTGTCCGCCGCGCCATCCACGTCCAGCATCCAGGCGCCATCACGCTCGACATAGAGCGCCTGCTGGTCCGCCGGAATTTCGTCTTTCGATTTGAACTTGTATTTCAGTGCCATAACTCACTCACAGTTGCCCCGCCGCACCATGCGTTGGAGCCAAAGCTTTTGCGGCCACCCGCTGCCGCTCCTCGTTCTTGATCAGCGCCGCCTCTTCGGCGTTCGTTCTGCCCTCGGGCAGGACCTCACCGCGGCGGAACAAATCGAACATCGAATCCTGGCTCATCCCACCTGCTTGCCACGTCGCCACGATTGCCTGCACATCCTGGCTCGCGAGACCCTTCGTGCTGAAATCGGTGTTGAGCGTCATCAGCACTTGCTCGCCCTTCACGTCATCGGGTAGTTCCTCCGTCGAGTTCCACCAATAGACCCAACGCAGCACCTGCGTCAGCGACTCGCTCAGACTCAGCGCGATGTTGCCGAGAATGCTGTATTCGCCTGCCTGCCTCAGTTCGATGGCGGTCGCCGTCTCGCCGACCTTCTTCATGTCCTCCAGCATCCGGGAGCCCAGGATCGACATGAGCCGTTCATCACGGTCCATCGCTCGCTCATGCGTCGTCAGGCCCTGACCGGTGAATTCGAGGAACCCAGCCGTGGCACCCGGCGTTTCACTCACCCAGGCCGTGCTGGACCCGATCCGCAGCGAGGCGCCCTTGTCGAAGCCACTCACCCAGGCAGTAGGCAGCGCGGTGAAATGCAGGCCATGCTTGAAGTCAGCGTTGAGGCGGTAATGGTCAAGGTTTACCGCAATGATGTCCTCCAGCGGTCCGCGATCCACATCCGGCCGCGAATGCCGCGGCCCATGAAACACAAAAGGAATCAGCGGCAGCGGCTTGCCGAGCCGCAACGGGGTTCTCATTCCCACCAACTGCCACTCAACCTTAGCGCCACGCCGCTGCGTTTTCTTCGGCTGCCACAGCTCAACCTGGTAGTGGTAGTCGCGTTTCCCGGCGACATCGGCAGCCTCACCCGGCACCAGCTTCAAAACTCGCATCTGGTCCACGAGCTGAAGCACAAACCCATCATCATCCGGGCCGGGCGGTGCGATCACGTGTTCCGCCAGCACGATCAGCGTCGGCACATTGCGGCCATTCACCCGCTCCACCCGCCAGTTGATGATTTGCTCGGTGCGATAGAAGACCACATAGGCCCGCTGCTCGACCTCATCCTCCCAGTCCACCAACGAGCCAGCGCGACCAAGCCCGACCACATCACCGACGACCATCTTCGCGTAGCCGGTGAGGGTGGTCCCGAGCATGTCGGCGTCGTTCTGGAACTGAGCCATCGCCCGACCGACCCCGGCAGAAACATCGGGAAGCTTCACAAACGGCGGACGCCGAAACATCAGGCCGAGATACGCCTCAGAGGTGCGAGCGCTCGCATTGAAGAACGATGCTCGCTTCACATACGCCGAAAACTCCTCATCCGTCATCGAGTCCAACCGAGGCAGATACTTCTCGCCTCCGGCCTTGACCGCATCTTCGCCGGCAAGGACATCACGCGCCCGCGACCACTCGGTCGCGCACGTGTCATAGTCAGGATGATTAGAATTCACCGGCACGACGCAACCCTAGCACGGTGTTTTTGCACACCATCCCACCGCCAAGGGCGCCTGTTGCGCATGGCTGCGCCAGATACCTTCGCGCTGCGCCGCGCTGCAACATTTTCTTCATCAAGCCCCTTGACGAATTTCCGCCACGCCCGCTCCCGGCAGGCTCCGCGCCGGAGTGCGCCGCGGCGGCGCAACCGGCGCTCCGCCTGCCGGACGCTCACGACACCACGACCGGTCGCGGCCTGCCCCTCCAGCCCCTCTGCTTCGCAACGGGGCTGGAGGGGCAGGCCGCTCCCTATGCGCAGATCAATTCGATGCGTGCTCACTGGGGTAATGTCAGCCACTCCGCCCGTGGCGGAGTGGACAACCAGTACGACGCCCCGCTACGCGGGCACCAACCTCGCGCTTCGCGCTCGCCAACACATCGAATGCGGCCAGGCGCACGACCGCCGCAGTCCCCTCCATCGCCCTGTGCTTCGCAACGGGCGATGGAGGGGCCTGCGGCTCACGTTTAGGATTTCAACCAGCATACCGCTGGTGCGACCTCGATACGCCTTCACAACTCGGACGTCCGCTCGGCAGCCAGCGCGCCAGGCTAACGCCTGTCAAGGTGGCTGCTTTCGCTCGTGCCACATCGATCGCGCCACCGCTTCGCGACCACGAACACGAGCCGTGTAACCAACGCCCTCCGCAGTTCCAACGTCCCCGAATCGCTACGTTCGGGCGCAATCACGATGCAGCAGTCGCGCCAGCCCCCCTTTAACCCCACGGGCTGGCACGCCTGCTGCAACCATTGGAATGCGCCCTGCCACTCGCTCCGGACAAAGGCAAAGTTAGAATCACGACTCCTTCGGGCTGTCGGGTGTCGCGGGTTTTCCTACGCGTCCAGCGCTGCCCGCGTCCCTACCGCCCTGAAAATGCTCTCTCAAGAAAAAGTGTGAGAGAGCATCTACAGAGTGGCTGGGCCGCTAGGCGTTGGCAGTCCCTGGTCGGCGTTCGTTGGCAGCGGTGGCAGTGCCGGGTCGCTGCGTTCTATTTCCAGCGCGTTTCGTTGCCGGTGCAGTGGTGGCGGGCGGCTGGTTGTCCTCCGGCGTTTCGTCCTCGTCTCCCCTGGTGGCAGCCGTTGGTCTGGCGGTGGCTCGTTCTCTCCGGTTGGCAGCGTTAGCCGGTCTTCAGCCATCGCACTATACCTCCCCAGACATTAGCGTATGCTTTGGGGGATGCACTGGCGGGTGAAGTTTTTGGCAGAAAGATTGAACGAATCGGCCGCGGGAGGATTCCTAACTCCATGCCCTGCTATCGCAAACGATCGCCTAAAC
>Ga0208694_1001987_pt1 | contig 22903 bp, 20 predicted proteins | sample AD_UKC078_MetaG_FD_184442 | JGI IMG/M metagenome (GOLD analysis project Ga0208694, IMG submission 184442) | Active sludge microbial communities of municipal wastewater-treating anaerobic digesters from USA - AD_UKC078_MetaG (SPAdes) (version 2) | ecosystem: Engineered > Bioreactor > Anaerobic >...
GTACTGCAGTCTATATTTGAGATAAAACTCTTTTCTTTTTAGCAACTCAAATACGCCCGATTCGTCTATAAAACGATAAGCGTTCATACAAACCTTGGTATCAATCACATATTTTGACAATACGTCGTTTTCAAAAGTCGTTTTTAATAAAAAATCGATTACTTTAAATAATAATTCAATATTTTCTGAAGGCGCGGACTTAACCATATAGTTAGCCCGAATTTTATAGCTGATATCGGGATGTTTTTTTAAAAATCTCTTAAAATCCTCTTCGTCTACGTATCTCTCTACATATAATAAAAGTTGAAGCTCTTTTAAAAGCTCTATTAACTTGTCTAACGTCGCGGCGATCCATTTTGAAGGAGAATAAGTATCGTCGTACGAAATTTTAAAAAAATCTACGCCCGATTTCCATTTTTCATAAAGTCCCCAGTCAAACGGTATTCTGTTTTTGTCAATAAAATTTTTTAGCCAATTAGAGTCTTTATTAATAAAACCGTTTATCTGTTCTATAATCCTGATAATCGAATAGTACTTTGGAGAATTAGCCACTATCTCTTCCGCAGAAACGGCGTTAAAATTCGACAAAATATTTTTCTTTCGAGAAAAATAACGCTCAATAGCGTCGTAATCTCTCTTAAACTTTTCGTCCCTATCGACGACGGAAGCGGGTTCGTTTGTTTCCATTAAATAATCCGATAATCCGCTCTAGATTTTTCTATCAGCCTCGTCGTCTTGAGGAACGCCCGATTCTTTATTCTGTTTTTTTTCGGTCTTCTTTTCTTTAGCTTTTTGTATCATCGAATCGGCCGTTTCTTTAAGATTTTTTGCGGTTTCTCTAGTTACATACAACCCCGCGCCTCCAAGAGACTTTAATCCGTTTAAAATCGACTGACCGGCATGTTTTATAAGATTGTTTTCCTCCTTTCCGGACTCTTTAAGTCCCTCCATAAAGCCGGCGCCGGCGGCTTTTAAAAATTCAAAAGAACCTTTCCCGACTTCGCCTAACATATTTATTATCTCTTTAAACAATTCGCCGACGGTCTTCTTCAAATCCGCCCCTTCCGCTTTAGATTTGGCGACGACCTCTCTTGTAATGTTTTTAACAATCTCGCCAATATCGGCTATAGTCGCTTTTCCGCTTTTCAAAGCGTCTTCCAATTTCTCTTTTAATTTTTCATCCATATATATCCTCCTTAGTCGATTAAAAAAAACGGTACGATAAAATTATAAATATTTTTTTACCCCGCAGTCTAACTTTATTAGTAAAGATAACTAAAACTGATTATAAATCAATAAATTTTAAAAATCAACAATAAAATTTTATTGTTGTGTATCCCGTCAGTTTTTTTGGAGAGAAAAAAAATGACGCATATGCAATGCGCCCTAATAAATAAAAAAGCCCATATGTGTCAAAAACAAATTGACACATATGGGCTACATACCGCCGCGCCGCTCCTTGCTATAAAATGACACATATGGCGTCAAGAATAAAATTCGACGCATATGCGTTGGATTGAGACGAATAATTTACTAATTAAAAAAAGTTGTTCCATATGCGTCGAATTTCAAAAAACCGACGGGTTAAAAGATGGATAATTAAATTCTTGACATGACGGCATATTTTTAATATAACTGTTATAATAATTTTTTATAGGAGGAGATAGTATGAAAAAAATACTATTAATTGCGGGGGTATTATCTTTAAGCGTTATTTTATTATGCGCCGAAGATTATACGATGAAAGATTGGTGGAGATCAGGAGAGGGTAATTACGAATTGTCAAGAGTCGGCGGCAGAGTGGTAGCCGGGGATTTTGACGGCGATAAACTTGAAGATACCGCCGTTATGTATGATTATTTGTTTTTACAGACCCAAATTCATGTTTTCAAATCGGAAGGTTCTAAGTTTACTCAAGAATCTTCATGGTACGATTCGGGTAAGGGGAATTACGATCCCTCTAAAGTAGCGGGAAGGATTGCGGCTGGAGATTTTAACGGCGACGGTAAAGACGACATAGCGACCTTATACGACTATGGTTCAAAGAAAGCGAGCATTCACGTGTTTCTATCAAACGGTTCGTCTTTTACTATGGCGACTTGGTACGAATCTAAAGAAAACGAATTTGACGTTGCGTCCGTCAAAAATAGATTTGTCGCGGGAGATTTTAACGGCGACGGTAAGGACGATTTAGCGGTAGCTTACGCATATCCTAATAAACAGACCAAGATACACGTATTTCTATCAACCGGTTCTTCTTTTACTATGAGTCCGTGGTCGGATTCAGGCGAAGGAAATTACGACTTGGATAACGTCGGCAACAGATTTGTCGCTGGCGATTTCAATAACGACGGTAAGGACGATTTGGCGGCGTTATATGACTACGGTTTAAATAAAGCTAAAATTCACGCTTTTATTTCAAACGGAACGGCTTTTGAAAGTAAAGAGTGGTGGGGAACCGACTCCGGTTATACGGCTTTGAGTTTAGGCGATCGTTTAGAAGCCGGCGACATAAACGGGGACGGATTCGACGACGTGGTAGCGTTTTACGACTATTTATCCAGTACGGCCGAACTTCATGCATTTTTATCCGACGGAACCGCTTTTACTCTTAATAGAGCGTGGAATTCAGGTAAAGGCAATTATAATCTTTCGTCTGTTCAGGATAGAGAAGTTATGGGGGATTTTAATGGCGACGGTTCCGACGAAGCGGCTCTGTTTTATGACTATGGCAAAAAGGACGCCGCGATACACGTTTTTAGCGGACCGGCTTTAAAAGATTATGGACAAGTTCCTTATAACGTTCAACCGGGCGAGTGTTACGTAAAGGTATATATTCCGCCGAAATATCAGGAAGTAACCGAACAAATTATTGTAGCGGAAAGATCCGAGAAATTAGAGATTGTAGATCCCGTTTATGAAGAAGTTGAAGAGAAGATTCTTATAAAAGAGGCGTCTGTTAAAATTGTCGAGGTACCGGCAGAATATAAGACCGAACAGGTAAAAGTTCTCGTAAAAGAAGCTCAGACTATCTGGAAACTAATAAAAGACGAGTCGGGAGCCGAAACTTTATGTAGAGTTGAAGAGCCGGCGGAATATGTTACTTTAGAGAAAAAGATTATGGTTAAACCTCCGGAAGCAAAAGAGGAGGTAATTCCGGCCGAATATCAAACCGTTAAAGTTAGCAGAGCTAAACAACACGGATCTTACAAAGTAGTTGTTATTCCTGAGGAATACAAAACCATCTCTAAAAAAGTAAAAATATCTGAAGGTTTTATTGATTGGAGACGAGTATTATGCGAAGCTAATTCGTCGGAAGCAAAAATTAAAGAAGTACAAAACGCTTTAAAAGCAAAAGGGTATAATCCCGGAGCTATCGACGGAAAATTATCGGCAGAAACTCTTGCCGCTATTGAGAAATATCAAACGGATAAAAACTTGGCTATCGGCGGATTAACTTATGAAACGGTTGAAAGCCTTGGCGTAAAAATTCAATAATTTTGATTAAATGAAACAAGGGGACTTCGTAGTCCCCTTGTTTTTTTGTAATGGTATCAGGCGTTTTCGCCTTTTAATGGAACGAAGCTCACTCCGTAAAATGTTTCTTTTTCTAATCTTCCTTTTCTTTTAGTAATTTTGAATAAGTTGCCGTAACATTCGGGATAAACGAGTATTCCGTCGACGTTTAGTTGCTCCAGTAAAATATTTTCGTTAAATCTGGATAAATTAACTCCCGCCGATAAAAATATTCTATCATAAGGGGAATGTTTTTTTAGTCCTACCGAACCGTCTTTTTCAAAGATAGCGATATTCTCCATATAAGGGCTGAGATTTGTTCGCGACAATTCGGCAAGTTCTTTAACAATTTCGACGGCATACACCTCTCCTCCGGGTCTGCATAATAACGAGGCGACGGCGCTTGCGTAGCCGCATCCGGAGCCGATCTCAAGAATTTTATTGCCCGGTTTGATATTTAAAATATCCATATAAAAAGCTACCATGCTCGGTTGCGAACACGTCTGATTAAATCCAATAGGAATAGGGGAGTCTTTATAGGCAAAATTCTTGGACAGTTCCGGCAAGAAATCTTTTCTATCGACTCTCGACATCGCTTCAAGAACCCTCTCGTCTCTAGGTTTTTTTTCAAGATAATATACAGACCTCGTTCTGATTAAGTCTACCAAATTTTTATTGCTCATAACTAAAAGATAATAAAATTGCGTAAAGTTTTCAATAATAATTTGTCGTTAATTAGTATCCCGTCGGTTTTTTGGGGAGGGAAAATAAATTGACACATATGGAGCTGCATACCGCCGCGCCGCTCCCCGACAAAAATTCGACGCATATGTGTCAAATTCCCCACCCAAAAAGCCGACGAATTACAAAATAATATTAAAATAATATTGATAATTAATAAAAACTATATTACATTTAAATAAAGAGGCAAAAAAATGAAAAAAGAAAAATATGTTACAACAATATATCTTGATAGAGAAATTGAAGCAAAATTAAAATATCTTTGTAAAGAACAAAACCGTAATATAAATAATCTTATTGGTTATTTAATCTTAAAGAATTATCAAGAAATAATTAATAATAATTCTAAAAACGGCTGGGATAAAGATACTTTGGATTTGAAGGGATTTTATGACGATAAAAATGTTAGAGAAATAGCTTATGAATAAAATTGTTTTAGATACAAACATATTAATATATTCGATAGATAGAAATTCGATCTATTATGAATTTTCTAATAAATTAATTAATTCTTATGACTGCTTTATTACTTCAAAAAATATTACAGAGTTTGTGAATGTATTGTCAAAAAACAAAAATATAGAGTATAGTTTTATTGAAAAAAAATTTTTAAGTTTATATAATAATTTCACAGTACTATATACTAATAAAAATAGTTTAGAAATATTTAAAGATTTTGTTATCAAATATAAGCCCGTTGGAAATAAAATATTTGATATTGAGATAGCGTCCATAATGTTATCAAGCGGGATTGATACAATTGGAACTGTAAACAAATCAGATTTTGAAAATATGACCGAAATAAAAATAATTAACGCATAAAAATTCGACGCATATGGGATTAAAAATAATTTGACACATATGCAATGTGTTGAAATAGTCTCTTAAATTCGACGCATATGGAGCTATACGCGCCGCGCCGCTCCTCGATAAAAATTGACACATATGGGTCGCATAGCCGCCGCGGCTATTCCTCGATAGAAATTCGACGCATATGTGTCAATTTGCCCTGCGATATAAAAAAAGCCCTATATGCGTCGCGCTCCCCGATAAAATTTGACGCATATGCGACGCCGGCAAATCCCCAAAAAACCGACGGGACGCATATAGTTGCAACATTCTATTGATATTTATAGAGTTTTACTTTATAATTGATTATTTTCAGCGACGTCAAAAAAAAGTTAAAATAGTTGTTTTTTTTTGTTTTTTGTAAGTAAATTTAAAAAATATTTCCTTTTTTTCTAAAAATATTTTAGAATGGGTAGACAATATTTCTAAGGTGAAAAGGTGAATTTGTATCAAAAAATCGAGACGCAGTTAAGTCAAAAACTATCGTTATCCCCCGAGATGCTGCAATCTCTTGAAATTATGCAGCTTTCGTCTATCGATTTGCTTGAAAAAATAAACAAAGAACTTTTAGAAAATCCCGCTTTAGAGATCGACTATACAAAAAATAAAAAAAAAGAGGAGGATCAGAGTCTCTATAACATAGAAAACTCTTTATCCGACGACAACGTTAAATTTCTCGATTCGTCTAGCGCCGATATAAGTACGGGAGTTTCTCCAGACTCCGGTAAACTCGATACAAAGAGACAATTTCTCGAAGGGGTTATTTCTGTTAAAGAAACTTTGAGCGATCATCTTTTATGGCAACTTAGAGGGCTAAATCTTAATGAAAAAGAGATAATTTTGGGCAAAACGATAATCAGCTTAATAGATAGCGACGGCTTTTTCAAATACGAACTTGACGAGATTTTTTCCCCGAAAGAGATAGAGAAAGCCCGCGACATACTCGAAAGCATACAACTTTTTGATCCGGTCGGCGTCGCCTCAAAAGACGTGAGATCGGCTCTTCTCTATCAACTTGAAACGGTTCCGGAAGGGAAGTTAGATAGAAACGCCTATATAATTGTGAATGAATATTTTGATCTGATGATAAACAGAAAAGATTCTTTAATCGCCAAAAATTTAGGTATAAAGCTCGAAGAAGTTAGGAGCGCTTTTGATTTTTTATCAAAATTTAATCCTTATCCGGGAAGGAAGTTTGATACGGAAGAGATAAAATATATTATTCCGGACGTATATATTTATAAGCGCGACGAGGAGATAATTGTTGAAATAAATAAAGAGACGATCCCCCCGTTAACGGTTAGCGGTTATATGGATAAGATATCAAATATGGTAAAAAACCGCCGAAATCTTGACGAAGAAGATCGCTACGTTCTTGATAAAGTAAGTCTGGCGAAAAGATTTATATACGCCCTCAGACACAGAAACGACTCGCTATTTAGATTGGCTATGGCGTTGTCAAAATATCAGAGAGATTTCTTTTATTCCGGACCTAAAGCCCTAAAGCCGCTTACAATGAAAGTTATAGCGGAAGAGATCGGGCTTTCCGAGTCTACTATATCGCGTCTTGCGTCGTCAAAATATATTCAAACCGATTGGGGACTGCATGAGATTAAATATTTTTTTACGAATTCCATCGGAAAAAGCGGAGATAATGAAAAATCAAGCGAAAGCGTTAGAGAATTAATTAAAGAGATAATTCTTAACGAAAAAGATAAAAAAATTACCGATCAAAAAATATCGCAAATTCTGGAAAATAAAGGTATAAAAATTGCAAGAAGAACGGTGGCTAAATACAGGAAGAAGTTAGATATTCTTCCTTCTCATTATAGAAAATTATAAATATTATTGGAGGAGAGAAAAATGAATTTAATTATTCAAGGTTCAAGTAATTTTACGGTGTCTGAAAGGATGAAATCCTACATAAAGAAAAGGATTGAAAAGTTAAGTTATTTCAAAAATCATATTATGGAGATCAATTTTCATCTTGATTCGGAAAAATATATTTACAAAGTCAACGTAACGCTATCGCTAAAGAGACTTGGTATTCAAAAATTTGAGGTTACGGACAAGGAAATGTACAACGCTATCGATAAGATAGTTCATAAAATGGACGTTAAGATTAATAGAGAAAAAGGCAAAATACAATCATATTCAAAACCGGGAGTAGAAGATTTTGTCGAGTTTTATAATCAGTTGGAAGAAAACAATCCGGAGCCGACCGAATATGTCGTTATGAACAAAAAACCTACCGCTTTACAAGACGCCTACCTTCTTATGAAACAAAATCAGAACGATTATTTTGGTTTTAACCTAATAAGCGATAAAGAAGAGGCGGCTCCGGCTTTTTTGAGAAAACTTGACGACGACGTCGTGTATCTCATTAAAAAAAGCGACGATACAAATTACAAAGAATATTTGTTAATAACCGACGATGAAAATATTTCTATCGGAAACGAGGTGAGAAATATTGCGCTCTCGACTATGTCGCTTGTCGACGCTCAAAAAGATATTCTTTCGCAAGACGAGGACAGCGACGTTTTTGTAGAGACGACTAACAATAGAGTATCCTTTTTATTTAAAGAAGGAAACGGCAGATGGAAATTAATTCACTAAAAAAGAGGCGTTAGTTTAATGAAAAAATTCGCGGCGTTAGATCTCCTTGAAATAGAAGCTAAAAATATCCGCTTAAAACTGAATTTAATTTGGAGCAAAAATTAATAGATGAAAAATGAGAAAGTTACGGTCGGCTGGAGAGCCGGGCTGCATGGAAGACCGGCGTCCCTTATCGTAAATACGGCAAGCAAATTCAAGTCTAAAATTTCAATTAAAAAAGGCAATATGGAGGTGGACGCTAAGTCTATTTTGGGTATTATGATGTTAGGAGCGGTATACAAAACAGAGTTAATCATAATAGCGGATGGAGACGACGAACAAAACGCCGTATTATCTATTGTCGAAATTTTTAAAAACGAATTAAAAGAATGAGAATAGCGCTTCTTATTTTTATTATTGCGTTATTTTCCTGTCAAAAAACGCATTACATAGACGAATTGATCGGAAATAACGTTAACGGCGCCGTTACTTTTGATTTAGATCTAAATTTAGATATAGAGATACCGCATGAGTTGAAAAATAATCTTGTGAAATTCTCATATGCAAAAATTAATCTTAACGCGAGTTTTTTTCAAAATAAAAAAAAAATAGACAATATTTTGGTAGAGAGGACGATTCGTTACGACAGGTGGAACGATATGTTTATTATACAAAATTCCAATACTTTATTTGACTCGCGCTTTTCTAACTATAAAACAATGGTTAAGAAGTTGACTTTATTCGAAGACCTTCGATTCAAACGCCCCGATTCCTCTGAAAACAAATATGAAGTAGATATAGACTTCACTCTGTTATCTACATATTTTCCGGCGCCGTTAAAAATTTTAGAGTTCGACAAACGGTTTGGCAATATTAAAAAAAGGAACTTAAAGTTTTTGTTATATGCGAAATAATATTTTTTCTATAAAAAATAAATTTGCCTCTTATCTATTAAAAAACTTACCTCTCGTAATTTCTGTTATATTTTGGTTATTTATATCATTTTTTCTGGTAAGATTTGTTAATCATATATTCAGCTCAAACGAAGAGAAAGTTATTGAAAACGAAAAAATTCTACTGCTTTTTTTGTCGGTATTATCAACCGTATTGCTGGTTTTTATTATTGTTTATATTATTAAGCTAATTATCTCGGTAATACGTAACGAATTCGGTTCTAAAATGCGCCTGCGTATGACTCTTGTGTTTATTTTTTTGACGGCTCTTCCAATAATCCCTTTTATTCAAATTGGAACAAAATTTATCGAATCGTCGATGAACGTATGGTTTTCCGAAGACATTGGAGCGTCTCTGGACCTATCGGAAGAGGTTATAAAAGAGTATTACGATGAGAAAAAACTTATACTGATAGAGCGCGTAAAAGCCGTCGACGAATATATCAAAAAAAACAGTATCGTATCGGGCAATATTGCCGGATCGTTAGAAGCCTTTATCAAATTAACAAACGCAAATAACATAACATTGTGGGATAAAAACGGGCGGATAATCGGTCAAGCGGGCGATAAATTATTCGATGTATCGTCGGAAGATAAATTTCCTTACGATTCCTCTTCTTCGGCTCCAATATATCTATTTGATAATTATAGCGGTATTTTCTTTCAGGAAAAATCGGAAGATCTCTATTTGATAATTCCTTCAAAAATAATAATTGAAGACTCCGGAGATACGATAGGATTTTTAAATATCGCTTCGAAAGTAAACCCCAATTTTAAAAATGTTTTTACAAAAATAGAAGACTCCCTAAGAAGTTACAACATAGTTTCCCTCTACAAAAAATTTTTTATCGGCGGATTTAGCATACTTTTTGTAGCGGTAATTTTTCCGATAATTCTAATAGTCCTTGTTATATCTATATTTCTAACCAAAGAATTTGTCGAACCAATCGCGAACCTGTCCGACGCAACCAAACGTATAGCCAAAGGCGACTACAATTTTATAATAGAGCGCGACTATACCGACGAATTCAAAATATTAGTGGACTCCTTCAACTCAATGATAGGAGAGATCGAGTTTTCCAGAAAAAAATTAAGCCAAAAGGAGAAAATTGCGACCTGGCAGGAAATCGCTCGTAGAATGGCTCATGAAATAAAGAATCCGCTTACTCCAATAAGGCTAAGTTCTGAAAGAGTGTTGAAGAGATATACCGAGAACCGCGACGATTTTGCCGAAATTTTAACCAAAGGAACTAAAATTATTTTGGGCGAAGTAGATAGAATGGATAGACTTCTAAGAGAATTTTCAAATATCGCCAAACTTCCAAATACAAACAAAGAATTAGGCGGCATTTACGATATTCTAAAGGATTTAACAGATTTGATGGCGTCTAACAGTAAAAATATAAAGATAATCCTTAATTTTGATATAAATAACGACTTTTTGATTAATCGCGATAGTCTGCAGTTAAAAAGCGTCTTTATGAATATAATTCAAAACGCTCTGGACTCAATGAAGAACGACGGAGTTATAACTATCGACGTTTTTAAAAAAATCATCGGCTTTACCGAATACGCCGTAATCAAAATAACGGATCAAGGAGAGGGAGTCGTTACGGAATCGGACGCCGATATTTTCGAGCCGTATTATTCTACCAAAGAAAACGGAATCGGACTTGGATTAGCTATTGTTCAAAGAATTGTTCAAGAGCACGAAGGACGAATTTACTATGAAACAAAACCGACGGTTGGAACTTCATTCTTTATCGAACTTCCTATCGCGTCGACGGCGGAATAATATTTTACGTAGATGTATCGTTTGAGTATATTTTTTTAAGAGGAGTGATATGAATATTTTAATTATCGACGACGAAGAGAATATCAGAGAGATTATTTCTGATATTTTGACAGACGAAAATCATACCGTCTTTACCGCCCCGGACGGTCCGACCGGTCTTGAGTTTTTCAATAAAGAAAAAATTGACGTCTGCTTTCTGGACGTGTGGATGCCTAAAATGGGCGGTATAGACGTGTTGAAGAAAATAAAGGAGGATAATCCCGATACCGACGTCGTTATGATATCCGGACACGCCAAAATAGACCTCGCCGTTAGCGCGACAAAACTAGGCGCTTTTGATTTTATAGAAAAACCTCTGACTTTAGAAAAAATTATAGGAATAGTCAAAACTTTAGAAAACCGCCGCAAATCCGATCCGAAAGCCATAAAGAAAACCGAAACGGCGCGGCGCGAGATTATCGGCGAATCTGAACAAATGAGAGCCATAAAAAACTTGATTGATAATTCGGCAAAAAGCGACGCCAGAATATTAATATTAGGCGAAAATGGCGCCGGTAAAGAACTTATCGCGCTTGAAATTCACGACAAATCCGCCAGAAGACTCAAACCTTTCATCGGCGTAAACTGCGCCGCTATACCTGAAAATTTAATAGAATCCGAACTTTTTGGCTACGTAAAAGGGGCGTTTACCGGAGCCAACTCCGATAGAATGGGGAAGTTTGAGTTAGCCGATACAGGAACGCTGTTTTTAGACGAAATAGGCGATATGTCTTTATCGACTCAAGCAAAAGTGTTGAGAGTTTTACAAGAGATGAAACTAACTAGAATAGGCTCTTCTGAAATAAGACCTATCGACGTGAGAATAATCGCTGCGACTAATAAGGACTTAAAAGAAGAGATCAAAAAGGGTAATTTTAGAGAAGATTTGTACTACCGCCTCAACGTTATACCGATAACGGTTCCGCCGTTAAGAGAAAGAAAAGACGATATACCCTTACTGCTCGATTACTTTCTGAAAAGCATCTCAACAGAAAAAAAGATAACCTTAAAAAAATTAACCGGCGAGGCGGTTGATTATCTTAAAAATTATTATTGGCCCGGAAATATCAGGCAACTCCGAAATATCGTCGAACGTCTAATGGTTATTATAGACGGCGAAACGATAGACCTCGACGACGTCAAAATACATCTCGACGACGAAAGCGCGATAAAAAAAGATTCGCCTAATAATAAATACGACGACTACAATCTTAATACCGCCAGAGAAGAATTTGAGAAAGACTTTATTGAGAGAAAACTACGCGAAAACAACTTTAATATAACTCAAACGGCAAAATCGCTTGGAGTTTACCCCAGTAATCTATATTCCAAAATAAATAAATTAAATATCAAAATTGACGAAGCAAAAAAGAAATAATGCTTGCGCGCCGTCGGTTTTTTTTGGGGGAAATGACAACTTTTTAAACAGTTCTTTTAAATTGACACATATGCTCCAATTTTATTCTTAACATCATATGCGTCGAATTTTCTTATACGACAATTGTCGCGCGTTATCGACGCCTCGCATATGTGTCATTTTTTTTATTGAAGAGCGCTGCGTCTTATATGTGTCAATTTATTCGTCGGGGAGCGCGCCGCGGCATATAGCTCCATATGCGTCGAATTTCTATCGGGAAGCGGCGCCGCGGCGCATATAGCTCCATATGTGTCATTTCGCCTTAAGGGGCGCGCGCGAGCGTAGCGAATAGTTTTATCTCCGGCATATAGAAGGATTTCTCCTCGCTACGCTCGTCGAAATGACAGACATCATATGCGTCGAATTTCAAAAAACCGACGGGATACATAATACTTCGCTTGATTTAATTAATTCAGAATATAGTCTAAATTGATATTTTTTGTGGAATTTGCTATATTTTCCCTAATATTCGGATTTGTTTTTGATAAGTCGTCGATAATTTTTTTTATCGACTTTCTTTGGTTAAGAGCGCTTAGAGGGCAAATCTGACCCAAATTTTGATATGATTTTTCTTTAGCGAATCTCTCGATATCCTTCTCTTTTATATCGGCTAAGGGTCTGATTATAGTCAGATCAAATTTCTTATATTTCATAACCGGCAACATTGTCGCTATTTCAGATTTGTTAAATAGGTTCATTAAAAAAGTCTCGACGACGTCGTCTAAATTATGTCCCAGAGCTAACTTCGAACATCCAAGCGATTTGGCTAATTTCATCAACTCGATTCTTCTCTGCATAGAGCACCAATAGCAATTTAGTTTTTTCCCTTCTTTAAGACGACCGTCTATAGCAAGACGAATTATTTTATATTCGACGCCGTATTCTTTAAAAAGACTTTCCAATCCGGGGAGATACGAGTCGTCGGCAAAATCGGATACTATATGCGCGACGATAATTTCGTATTTTACCGGAATAACTTTCGCTCTCCTATATAGATCGTATAGAAGCAGGAAGGAATCTTTCCCCCCCGACGCGCCTATAAGTATCTTGTCGTTATTTTCTATCATTTTATGATCGAAAATAGTTTTGCCGATTCTTTTTGAGATCTTCTCCTCAAATTTACTCATAAATAAAAATTGCTTTCAATTCCGAATCTAACTTCGTTTTTAGTTCTGAAATATTTTTTATCCCTTTTGTCGAATTCGTAATATTTTGTATATCGTTTTCGCTTATATTTATATTGTATATTTCATTCTCTTTAACGATAGAGGTTTTATCGGCGTCGGTAAAATTTATTTTTATCTTCTCCTTTACTACTTTCCTGCCCCTGCCCAGATCAAGATATACTCTAGCCATAGCGTAATCTTTAACGTAATCTTTGTATTGCGACTCGATATTCAAAATATTCTGCAATAAAAGTCTTATAATATGATTATTCTCGTTTAAAAAATTCATATTAAGACTGCTTGTCAGATGATTATTAGCTTCGTAAAGATATTTTATCCCGTCCTTATAATCCGATAAATTTGAAGTAACGCTATATTTCCTGATCTTATAGTCGTAAGTAGCGAGATATAAATTGGCATATTTGGAATAGACGTCTTGATATCCGGGTATAATACCGTTAAGTTTATCTAAATCGGTTTTAACTACGTTAAATTCCTGCTCGACGTTCTTGAAATAGTCCTGAGAATTCTGAAAACTTTTTAACAACTGTTGATAATAATTAAAATCAACCGAGTATTTCTGCGTCCAAGCGTAGGGATTGCCCGGCATTACCGTAACAGCCCTGTTAAAATAATATCTCGCTTCGTTTATCGAACGCGAACCAAGAGCTTTCCTGATATTGTATTCGGATCGAAAAGTCATAGAAAAACCGATTATACCTAATATCGTAAAAACCGTCATTATTCCAAGCAATATGTATTTGCCTCTAAAAGAGATAGATTTATTGAGAAAGTCTGGAAATATTGATTTTTTTAAGGTAAAACCGTCAATAACCATGGATTTTCTCAATGAAATCAAAAATACGCCAAGTCCCAACAGCGAAAAATAAGCCGTTTGCGTTACGCTCATTCTAAACGAGAGACTGAACAGTTGATGAATCAACATCGATACTATGCCGACCGCTAAAGCCATCGATATATACCTAAAATCCTTGTTATATTTTTTTGAATAAGCGATACTCATCAAATATACGACGATAAAGCCAAATAGAGCTATAAAAAATATTATCCCGAATATGCCGGCTTCTCCTAAAACTTCGACATACTCGCAATGCGAATGTTTGAAAGAGTTGCTATCTGAATATATATAAAATAAATTATTCATCTTGAAGGAAGAGGCGTAAACCGATCCGAGTCCGGCGCCGAATATCGGATATTGACGAAATAACCTAAGCCCCCCTTCCCAACCGTTATATCTGTCGTTAAGAAAAAACTCCGGATTAGCCATCGTCTTAACTAATCTTCCTAACGATTTCTCGATTATCGGCGGCGGAAATTTTAGGAGTAATATCGGCGTCGCAAGGAAAACCAATACGACTAGAATCGCCAAAGGAACTTTGATCTTTGACGAAATACGCTCGCTCATAATAATCAACGAAGGGATAAACATCGCAAACGTCCCGATATAAAACCCAAACAGCGCCGCTCTGGTTTGAGAGAAATATAGCGGTATTATTCCTAAAATACTAACGATCCCCAAAACCAACGGGAACCAATTCTTAGAAAGTTTCGCTTTTCTATCAAACCATACAAAAGCCGAAATAAAAGCTAACGGCAATAACCCTATATGATATCCCGAAAAATAGTCGGTGTTGCCGAAGGATAATTTTGGTCGAAAATTAGCAATTTTAAAATCCACATTTATAAATTCGATAATAGACCAGATACAAACGATCAACACGTAAACGTTGACTAACAATAATCCGATTTTAACGTCTTCAAGTTTATTCAAAAAAATAAAGAAACACATTGAAAATATAATAAGCAGTATGTAATTGCCAATGTAATACTCCTTATCGTAGCATATCTCTTTCGAAAACAGAGCGACGACAAACTGGATAAAAACGAAAACAAAATACGCGATAAAGTAAATAAAATATTTTCTCTGTTTTTCAAGCCCTTCTTTACTTCCAAGAAAATTTATTAGCAATATTACCAACAAAGCGCAATCAAACAGCGCTATCATCAAAGTTTTAAAAACTTTTTGGTGTAAAGTAATATCCCCCGCAATAAGTCCGATAGATAGTAAAAAAACAAACGGTATTATAGAAATTGATATATTTTTAAAAATATTTTTTTGATAATCCATAAAATATGTCCTTATATTATTTTTTACCAGATTAAAACATAAATTTGACTTAAAATCAATAAAAAAAGTTATACTTTACGCCCGTCGGTTTTTTTGGGGAATTAAAAATATTTGTTCCATATGTGTCAATTCACATGCGTCGTTCCATATGTGTCATTTACTCTCCTCAAGAAACCGACGGGTTACATAGAACGCTGTATCTTGCATTGATAAAAGCGTCAAAAAAGCTGACGACGCCCATACAGAATTGGGGGCAAGCTTTAAACCTGTTTGCGGTCTATTTTGGAAACAGAGCTCTGTTATAAAGAAACGCTATTAACGCAAAATTTATGACAGTTTTTGCCGTAACCAAAAATATTCATACGCGCCCAGGACAAACTATTTAACGCCTTTTCCTTTCAGTTCTTTCAAAATGTTAATAAAAATAGAATCGCTCATAGTTTCGCGATCAAAGTGTAGCCCTACTTTCAAGGTTCCGGTTATACTATCCCTCTCTTGCCATCTTACCAATACGGGAACTTCTTTCAAAACTATATCGAGATCGTCCTCTTTCCTCAAGAATTTTATCCGCGAATTCCTAAGTTCAAGGGAGTTTAATTCCGATTTAAGAGGCAATCCTAAATGAATGCCAACCCCGGCTATAGCTATGTTAATAAACCTAGCGTCTATCCACGAGTCCTTTTCTTTTGAAAATTGTATAAATATCGAACCGGATACTATCTCTTCAGTATGTTTTACTACATGGGGAGTCGAGTTAAAAAAATCGTCCAGCTCCGGAAGATCGCCAAGATCCATTTTTTTCTTCTCCGCAGTTTTTTCGTTTATACTACCATATCAAAATTGAAAAAACAATATAAAGTTTTCTATTTACGGTAACCCGCCGGCTTTTTTAGGGATTCTCCGGCGTTCCATATGCGTCAATTTTTTATGCGACAATTGTTGCGCCCCGATAAAAGTGGGAATTCCCGTTTTGAATATACTAAAATACTAAAAAATGTTCATGCCGCGACCTTATCGGGGCTTGCGCCGTTAGAAACAAAATATCCCATATGCGTCGAATTTATATCGGGGAACGGCGCGGCGTATACAGCGCCATATGTGTCAATTGTCGCGCGTATGTAGCTCCATATGTGTCATTTTTATTTTTGACACATATGCGTCAATTTCAAGAAACCGACGGGCGCGACAATCTTTATATTTATATTGATTTTTTTAAATTATTTATTTAGAATTCAGATCATATTTTTTGGGGGGGCAGGTATGAAACTTTCAAGTATTTTGCAAGAAAACCACGTTAAAATATTAGATAAAGCGAATTCCAAAAACGAAGTTATTTCTATTTTATTAGACTCTATTTTTAAAAACCGCCAAATTCATCTTAATAAAGAGGAGGTTTTTTCTCTAATTAATGAGAGAGAAAAACTGGGAGGAACGATATTTGAAAACGGAATGGCTATTCCGCACGCTCGTTTAGAGAACTTCAACGATTTGTTCATCGGCATAGCGATCTTATCGAATCCTATTATCGAAAGCGGCATTCCGATAAAATTTGTCGTCCTGTCTATTATATCTAAATCGGCGTCCAACACTTATTTACGAACGCTATCGGCTTTCGCTCAGATATCTCAAAACAAAGAACTCTTTGAAAAGGTTGCTTCGAGTAAAAGTCATTCTGATTTTTTTTCGGCGATTGAAAATATAAAAATTAAGCAGGAGCTCACCGTCGGGGATATAATGTCAAAGGACGTTCTCAAAGTATCTCCGGAGACTACGTTGAAAGAGTTATGCGATATTTTTTACAAGCATAATATCAGTTATATCCCCGTAGTCGACGATAACGACGATTTTATCGGCGAGGTAACGATTACCGAGGTTCTAAAAGTCGGCATACCAAATTACGCGTTAATGATAGGAAATCTCAAATTCCTAAGCTCTTTCGAGCCGTTTGAAGAGCTTCTTAAAAATGAGGATAAGATAAAAGTAAAAGAGATAATGAGGAAACCTTCTTTTAAACTTCCGGAAAATTCTTCAATTATTGAGGTCGCTCTGGAAATTACTCAAAATAATAAAAGGCAACTTCCCGTAGTGGAAGGCGATAAAATTATTGGTATCGTGAGTTATATGGATTTATTAAAAAAAGTGTTGAGGGTATAATTATGGGTATTCAAGTTATAATAGCTTTAACTATATTTTTTATAGTATATGCGATAATGACGACCGAAATATTCAATAAAACCGTCGCAGTTTTATTGGGCGCTTCGCTGTTTATTATTCTGGGTATAATCCCTCAAGAAAAGGCGTTTGAAGGGATCGACTGGAATGTTATATTTCTTCTAATCGGTATGATGATAATTGTAGGAATCACAAAAAGAACGGGATTATTTCAATATGTTGCAATTAAAGCGGCAAAAGCCGTAAAAGGCGATCCGATCAAGATACTACTGATGTTATCCGTTATTACGGCGGTATTTTCGGCATTTTTGGACAACGTTACTACCGTATTAATACTGACTCCTGTTAGCATATTGATCGCGGTAGAACTCGGCGTATCCCCCATTCCGTTTGTAATTTGCGAAGCCATCGCATCTAATATCGGCGGCACGGCTACGCTGATCGGAGATCCGCCGAATATTATGATCGGCAGCGCGGCGAATTTGAGTTTTATGGATTTTATAGTCAATATAGGACCGGTAATTTTAGTTATCCTTGCCGTATTTCTTGTTATAGCTTACTTTATATTTAGGAAAAAACTCGTAGTTTCTTCCGAAAAAAAAGCGAGAATTATGGACTTCGACGAATCCCGATCTATAGAGGATAAAGCTCTACTGATTAAGTCGTTAATTATACTCGGAATGGTAATAGTCGGATTTTTATTTCACAGCTTGTTTCATCTCGAAGCGGCGACAATAGCCCTGTTCGGAGCGTCTCTTTTAATGATACTTGCCGGTAAAGAGGAGGTAGAAAAATTTTTTCACGAAGTCGAATGGGGGACAATATTTTTCTTCGTAGGACTTTTTATTTTAGTCGGCGGACTTGTAGAAATGGGACTAATAAAAAAACTAGCCGAATTTTTATTGAGTTTGACGGGAGGAGATATAAAAGTTACTTCTATCGTTATGATCTGGTTTTCCGGATTCTTCTCGGCGTTTGTCGATAACATACCTTACGTTGCGACTATGATCCCATTAATTCAGGATATGACCGGTCAAATTTCTCAGAATCTGAATATTCCGTTGAGCGAAGCGGCCGTTGAAGTACTGCCGTTATGGTGGTCTTTGTCTCTTGGAGCGTGTCTCGGCGGCAACGGGACGCTTATAGGAGCTTCGGCTAACGTAGTCAGCGCCGGGCTGGCCGGTAAAAGCGGTTATAAAATATCGTTTTTTGAGTTTACAAAATACGGCTTTTTTATTATGATAACGACGCTTATTATATCTACCGGTTACGTTATACTATTTTTGTTGAAATAGTAATAAACAAAGCGCTCTTCGGTTTTTTGGGGTGAGAAAATGACACATATGAAACAGATATTTTTAATTAGTAAATTATTTTTCATTCCCCAAAAAACCGACAGGGCTACGTAGACAAGCAAATTTCGAAATTATTCATAAAAAGGATTAATAAATGGCGAATGAAAAAAAAAGATTGTTATCAGGAATACAGCCTTCGGGAATACTTCATCTAGGCAACTATTTTGGAGCTATGAAACAATTTGTCGAACTTCAAAACGATTACGAATCTTACGTATTTATAGCAAATTATCACGCTATGACTACTATTAAAGATCCCAAACTATTGCTTGAAAATACTATCGAAGTCGCTAATATATACCTATCTATAGGGCTTAATCCCGAAAAGGTGAATCTCTTCAAGCAATCCGACGTAAAAAGCGTCTGCGAACTAACCTGGATACTTTCGACTCTCACTCCTATGGGACTTCTTGAGCGATGCCACTCTTTTAAAGATAAAATTGCCAAAGGAATTGCCCCGGATCACGGGCTTTTTGCGTATCCGGTTTTAATGGCGGCGGATATTCTTATCTATAAGTCGGATATTGTGCCTGTGGGTAAGGATCAAAAGCAACACGTCGAAGTCGCCCGGGATATCGCGATAAAATTCAACAATCTTTACGGCGACGTACTTAAACTTCCCGAGCCGGTTATACAAAGCGATACCGCTATAGTTCCGGGAATAGACGGACAAAAAATGAGCAAATCTTACGATAACGCCATATCGCCGTTTGACGACGAAAAAACAATCAAAAAACAGGTAATGAAGATTGTAACCGACGCCGCTCCGCTCGAAGAACCTAAAAACCCTGATAATTCGACGATTTTTGCTCTATATTGCTTGGTTTCATCTAAAAACGAGATAGAAGAAATGAGAAAAAAATTTTTATCCGGCGGGTACGGCTACGGCGACGCTAAAAAAGAACTTTTAGATAAGATATTATTTTATTTTAAAGACATACGAAAAAAATATTTCGAATTAAAAAACAACAGAGATTACGTAGTATCCGTATTGAAAAATGGGGCCGAAAAGGCAAACGCGACGGCTCTGAAAACTATGAAAGAGGTTTTAAAAGCTATCGGAATAGAATAATTATTTTTAATTTATTTTTTGAATAAATTTATTGATTTTAATTAAATATAGTTATAATATTAAAGATATTGGTCCGGTTTTTACGATAAGTTTTTAGGAGGATTTTTTATGAAAAAATTATTTATATTGCCAATTTTGTTACTATCGGTTTGTCGATTTTCTGTTTTCTCAGAAGAGAGCATTCCTATCGATACTTTTTTTACTAGAAACATTATGATCGCTACCGTTATTTATACAAATAGAGGAATTATATTAAATTACTATATCGATAATAAACCAAGAGAGACGTATCTGCCCAACGCTTTTTTTATTAACGGAAAAGCCAAGCAAGTAATAGACGAGGATCGCTCTACTACCCCGCAAGCCAACGTTATTTTTAAAAACGGCAAAGCTTTTAAAATAAAATTATACGTTCCAAAAAACGCCTTCGGCGGAAGATATAAAGTAATCGACGTTCTCTCGGAAGAACAAAAAGAGAAGTTTAAAACGGAAGAACTGATTTTTGAATGGTAATACAAAAAAAAGGCGGTTTAAACAGAACCGCCTCTTTTTTTATGTTTTTTATCTTATTCGCCGCTATCTTTCAGATAATCCATAGCCTCTTTTGCAGACGCGTTGCTATGAACTACCATACAAGCCGCTTTAACAAACGCGGTGGGATTTTTGTGTTGGAATACGTTTCTCCCTATCGATAAACCTTTCGCCCCAGCCTGCATAGCTCCCTCGATCATTTTGAAAGTCTCCTCGTCGGTCAACCTGCTTCCCCCCGCAATCAACACGGGAGCCGGACACCCCTCGACTACTTTTCTAAAAGTCTCGGGAGAACCGGTATAGTTTGTTTTGATAAAATCCGCGCCCAATTCAGCTCCTACTCTAGCCGCAATTTTTACGCATTCAATATCCTTTTCATTTTTAATATTCGGTCCTCTGGGATACAGCATAGCGACTAGAGGAATCCCCCAATAAGAACACTCTATGGCTATATTACCAAAATCTCTTAACATATCCGACTCGCATTCGTCTCCAATATTAATATGAATAGAGATACCGTCGGCTCCCAACCTTAACGCATTCTCAACCGTATTAACCAGAACTTTTTTGTTCGGATATGGCGATAGAGAAGTAGAAGCTGAAAGATGCAGTATCAAACCTATATCTTTCCCGCTACGACGATGACCGTATTTTGGCAGTCCGATATGACCCAAAACTGCGTTTGCTCCGCCGTCCGCTATCATATCGACGGTCTTCGCCATATCTATCAACCCCTCTATTGGTCCTACCGATACCCCGTGATCCATTGGAACGATAACCGTTTTACCGGTCTCTCTATTCATTATCCTTTCCATTCTGATAGATTTTCCAATATTGATCATAAACACCTCCTAAGCGATTTTATTTTATTATAACTCTTATAATTTTTTTCTTTCCGCTTTTCAGTAAAATTCCTTTTTCGGTAATAGCAGATTCGCCGACGACGGTCTTTTCATCGTCTATTTTATCGTCGTTTATCCTAATTCCGCCTTGTTGAATAAGACGCCTCGCCTCCCCCTTTGAAGAGCAAAGCCCGCTTTCGACAAAAATATCGAGTACGTTTATTCCGTTTGTTATTCTGGATTTTTCAATCTCAATCGAAGGGATAAGCTCTATATTACCCTCTCCGGAAAAAGCCGCTAAAGCGCCTTTTTGCGCGTTTTGAGCTTTTTCCTCCCCATGCGCTATTTTTGTTACTTCATAAGCAAGAATTCTCTTTATATCGCGCAACTCCTCGCCTTTTAAGCCTTCATATCTCTTTATCTCTTCAAGAGGCAAGAATGTGTACAATTTCAAAAATCTTATGGTATCCGAATCGGTAACATTTATCCAATATTGATAAAAATCATAAACAGACGTCAACTCTTCTGAAAGAAATACCGCCCCCTTTTCAGATTTGCCCATTTTCTTGCCGTCTGAAGTTAATATCAGCGGAAAAGTCAAACATTCTACTTCCGTGGACGCGGAAACCCTTCTTATCAATTCGACGCCTGATACCATATTTGCCCATTGATCGTCGCCGCCGCATTGCAACAAACACCTGTAATCCCTAAATAAATGAAGAAAATCGTAAGATTGAAGCAGAATATAGTTGAATTCAAGAAAAGAAAGCCCGGTTTTCATTTTTTCTTTATAAGTTTCAAAAGTTAACATTCTGTTTACGCTAAAATGCTTACCTATATCCCTTAAAAAATCCAAATAATTTATCCCTCTAAGCCAATCGGCGTTGTTTACCAATAATCCCTTCTCCTTTCCGTCGATTACGATAAACCGTTCTATCTGCTTTTTCAACTGCGCAACGTTGGAGTCAATCTGTTCGATAGTAAGCATTTTTCGCGCTTCGGTTTTTCCGGAAGGATCTCCTATCATCGCCGTCCCTCCGCCGATTAACGCTATAGCTCTATGACCGTAGCGTTGAAGATGCGCCATGGCAAACATCGGCACAATATGCCCTATATGAAAACTTGAATTAGTAGGATCAAATCCCGAATAATAGGTTATTTTTTTTGAGCTAAGCAAATTATCTAAATTTTCAATATTTGTGCATTGTTGGAAAAATCCCCGCTCTTTCAATTCAATTAATACTTCGTTCCTCATCTATACATCCTATAACGTTGCGCAAATATTTCCGCTATAATAAAAGCGTAAAAATATGCGTCTATACTTGTATGACTTTTTACCATATTTAAAATTAGTGTCAATATTATTTTTTGTTAAAAAGCGTCCCTTCGGTTTTTTGGTATTGACACATATGATCTTAGGAATAAATTGACACATATGGGACAAATATTTTCAGCTAAGACGCCTTCATTACTTTCAGCGTTTTGGAAAGTAGGAGAAATTGACACATATGAGATAAATATTTGTCGTTTATTAAAAATTTATCCAAATTTTTGTATAACGTTTTCTACTTTTAGTTGTTATATATATAAAAAAAAGGAGAAAATTTTATGAAAAACAAAAAGCATCTATTTCATTTTATAGTATCCGAATCTATGAATAACAACGTCATAGATTTTTTACTAAAAGAGTTCAAAATTAATACATTCAGCG
>Ga0208694_1001988_pt1 | contig 22903 bp, 16 predicted proteins | sample AD_UKC078_MetaG_FD_184442 | JGI IMG/M metagenome (GOLD analysis project Ga0208694, IMG submission 184442) | Active sludge microbial communities of municipal wastewater-treating anaerobic digesters from USA - AD_UKC078_MetaG (SPAdes) (version 2) | ecosystem: Engineered > Bioreactor > Anaerobic >...
TGTATAGGGTAGGTTGCATACGCGTTACTCACCCGTACGCCGGTCGTCAGCTAGTATTGCTACTACTGTTACCCCTCGACTTGCATGTGTTAAGCCTCCCGCTAGCGTTCATCCTGAGCCAGGATCAAACTCTTCGTTGTAATATAATTTTTTTATTATGTCTTTTGTAAAATCCTGTATCTAATGAATCTAGGTTAAAAATAATATATAATATACATTAAGAAATACCTAATTTATACCTGTTTTATTTTTGCTACTCACTATTAAATCAAAGAACTTTTAATGCCAAAACCATATAAATATTTTTTTATCGTTTTGGGACTGCAAAGATAAAGTCTTTTTTATTATCACCAAAACTTTTTTGACTTTTTTTTAATTATTTTTACATCTCCTGTTAAATCAACTGTATTACAACATTTTAGGGAAAAATTATTAAACAAAAATAATAAAATAATCTTAAAAAAGCAAATATAACAATAAATTTTTCTTATTTTTACCAACAAAAAATTGAAAACGTGAAGAAAAAAATTACAAAAAACCAAAATAGAACAAATATTAAGCATCTCAAAGAATATTTGATTCTAATTGCACTCTCTTTTTTACTATACGGATTGTCAATTAATAATGATTTCAACATTGACGACGATTACGTGTATGAAAATCATGAGCTTGTACAAAAAGGAATAAAAGGAATCCCTGAAATTTTTTCTTCAAGATATAACACAAAAGATGAACAATATTTTGGCTATAGACCTTTAACAATAGCTATTTTTGCTATTGAATATCAATTTTTTGGCAGCAATCCACATTCTGCACACTTTTTTAACATTCTATATTATGCTATTGCCTGTGCTTTACTATTTTATTTTTTAAATTTAATTTTTAAAGAAAAATATCCCGACAACTATTCTTTTTTGTCTTTTCTAATAGTTTTATTATTTGCAACTCATGCAATACACACAGAAGTTGTGCTAAGTTTAAAAAATAGAGAAGAAATTATAAGTTTTATATTTGGCATGATAGCTAGCATATGCGCCATAAAATATTTCGACAATAAAAAAATTCTCAATTTACTAATTTCGATTTTTGCACTTGTTTTGGGTTTTTTAGCCAAAGAATCCGCGATAGTCTTTATTATCTTAATTCCACTGACAATATTTTTTTTCAAAACAGAAATAAAAATTTTACCTAATTATAAATACACTTCTAATATATTTAGTCCAAACACAAAACACAACAAAATTATTATTTACACATTCTTAGTTTTTATATTTCTATTTTTGTTGCTATCTCCAGAGTTTAAAATAACCGCCAATAAATCTATTCAACTTCACAATTTATACATTAATATTAATGAGTATGTGGTTTGGGGTATATTTTTTATTTGCTATCTATACTTATTATATTATAGGTATAAAATAAACTGCCCTGTTAAATTTAATACTCATAATATTTTGCTTTGGACAGCTAATGTTATTGTGCTGGTTTTTCTATTATTTACGAAATCGACTTTTGCCGGCTTGCTAATGTTTTTCATTCCTCTTCTTACTCTAATAATTAAAGATAAGGAAGAATTTGCTCCAAAATCTAAAGTGAAAATTTTTGATGGACTTTCAAAAAAACTAATCTTTTCAATATTAGCATTTTTACTCACTACAGGAGTAGTGCTATTTATTACATACTATATTCCTAAAAAATCTCTTCCAGAAGTGAACGCTCCTGTTTTTATGTGGCAAAATCCCATTTTTGGTTTCGGGGCAAGTATTTTCGACAAAATGGCTTTGGCATTATACAGTTTAATTTACTACTTTAAATTATTACTAATACCATATCCGCTAAGATTTTATTATGGTTATAAAATGATTCCTATCGTTCATATTTTAGATCCTATTGTGCTAATTTCTTTAGTAATTAATATTGCATTATTAATTTGGGCTATGAAAAATTTCAACAAAAGAAATGTGATGTCTTTTGGTTATTTGTTTTTGTTTATTTCTCTTTTTCCACTAGCAAATACTTTTTTCCCACTAACAGGAATAATAGCCGAACGTTTGTTATTTACACCAAGTGTCGGATTTTCGATAATTCTAGGTTTTTTATTATTAAAAATCACAAAAACAAATTTAAATATATCTCTAAAAAAAGCAGATAAAAACCTAATATTTGCATTGGCATTAGTATTTATTTTGCCACATTCAATAATTACTATTAATAGGAATAAAGACTGGAAAGATAGGTTAAGTTTATTTTCTCATGACATTAAATATTTAGAAAATTCTGCTAAAGCAAACAACGTATATGCAAACATATTAATTAGTGAAGTTTATGCTGCAATAAAAAACAAACAAAATATTAATCATTTATCAAACCAAATTAAAGTTGCCGAAGCTCATTTTAAAAAAGCTATTGAAATTGACTCTTCTTACTCCAACCCCTGGCATAACTTGGCTTATATGAATATGATTATTTACAAAAATTACGAATTAGCCGAACAACAATTCACAAAATGTATTCAAGCTGATTCTACCATAGCAGCAGTTTATCTTAATAGAGGTATAGTAAACTATCATTTAAACAACTATGAGCAAAGCATTAAAGATCTTAACGTTTACATAAGTAAATATCATAACTACAAAGATAAAGAATGGGACAAAGCTTACCTTTTTATGGGAAAATCATATCTTGAACTAAAAGACACCACTAAATGTAACGAATATTATATTAAAGCTTTAGATAATATAAAAGTAGAAAACCTAAGCTTAACAGTTTTGTTTGATATTATCAACAACTTTGCAGTAACCCAAGATTACGAGAATCTAGTAAAATCTTTAGAATATTTAAAAAATGAAAATTTGAATGCTAAAGGTCTTTTCGACATGATAACTTATTATGCTAACATTAAAGACTACAATTATATAATAAAATTAATTGAGTTTTATAATAAGCCAAATAGTAATTCAACCTCGTTAAATGACATTATCAAGCATTTTGAAACGTCTAAAGATTATGAAAATATAATAAAAACTATTGATTTTAAAATATACCTAAATCCTGAACTTGATGCCAACTATGTTGACAAAGGCAATTATTATCTATTAAGTGGAAATACTGTAAAAGCTATAGAAAATTGGGAAATTGCCTTCGAAAAAAACAAAGCTAACTTTAATATTGCAATGACTTTGAGTAATTATTTTAAAGAAAACAATAATTTAGAAAAAGCTAATTACTACTATTCGGAAGCTAATAAATTTAAGATAATGAAAAGCCAATAATTATATTAAATCTAATCTTAAAAGAGCTTCATCTTCGCGTTTTCTCATATTTTCGCTTTCTTCTTCCGTATCGTCTTTATAGCCACATAAATGTAAAATGCCATGTATCATAACTCTATAAACCTCTGATTCATTTGTACCAAAAAGCACAGCATTTTCTTTAATTCTATCCAAGCTAATAAACAAGTCGCCAGAAATTAAATTGTCTTCACAATAATCAAAACTAATTATATCTGTATAATAATCGTGTTCTAAATGCTTGATGTTCATTTTTAACAGATATTCGTCTGAGCAAAAAATGTAGTTGATGTTTCCAAGTTCAAAATTTTCTTTTTCAATTTCTGAAACTATCCATTGCTTTATGCTTCTGTATTTCAACGCAGGTTTTTCAACATCTTCTGCAAAAAAATTTACTGCCATTATTGATCTTGATTTAATTTTTTTAAATACTCTTTATATTTATCATTATAAAAAGTTCTTAGTTTTAAATTTGATTTTTGCAATAACTCATTAAATCTGATTTCCTTTTCTTTTTCTTTAAAAATTTCGTCGGGATTGCTGAGTTTATAATTTGTTGCTTCGTTTGATTTTCGTTTTTTATCAATTTCTCTTTCTCGCTCGCTATTTTCGGCTTGTAAAAGTCTGGTTAAAATTTGCTCATTTCTTTGTATAGTTGTAGGATTTATATTTCTATTGATAATATCCGAAAGGTTTTGATCCATCATTCTATTTATTTCTTGCAAAATTTTTGCAGATTCTGGACTTAATCCTGAGTTCATCACATCATTAAGCATTTGTTGCATCATTTCTTGTTGCATAAGCATTTTTGCTAATTGTTCGCTTTGCTTGGCACCTCCCTTTTTCATATTCCCGTCTTTCATCATATCAATCATATCTTGCATTTGCTGCTTCATGCCTTGTTGCAAATCTCTCATTTTTCCTTTCGGACTGCCATCACCTTTGTTTTTACAATTATTACATTGTCCCTCACCGCTTTTAGAATTTGCCATTTGATTTTGCATTTGCTCCATCATCTCCAAAAGAAGTAAAGCTAAATTATTTGCCGAAGTCATTACCAATTGTTGAGATGCTTCAACTAAAGAACGTCTATTTTCGCCAATCTCGTCCATAATTGTAGTAAGATTTTTGTAAATAGTTTTTATTTCCTTTTCTACCATTGGACCAAGTTGAGGTATTCGTCCCGACATAGCATTTAAAGAGTCGCGAATAATTTTAAAATCATCTTCAATATTTTTTTGTTTCAAAATAAACTCTCTATATCTTGGGTCGCGTGGACTTAAACCTTTTTGTTCAGTTAAAATTTCTTCTTGATCAAACGAAAACGTTATTAAATTTTCTAAAACCTGACGGATATCCTCAATATTTTCTGACATTTCTTCCTGTTCTTGCTCTTGCATATCACTTTCCATTTTGTTTGCAAGGTCTTGCATCTTGTCAGAATTTTGTTTCTGAGATTTTGAAGCCTTAGACATTTTCTCGTCTTTCATTTCACTCTCTGATTGCTCAAGCCCTTCTGAAATTTCTTGCATTTCTTCTTCATAAGAATCTAAATTCATAGGTTCTTTAAGTTCTGAATTTTTCTCCAAAATTTCTTTATAATCTTCTTTTATCTTGTCAAAAGCTGCTTCGTGTTCTTTTTGTTTTTGCAACAAATCTTCTTTGTCTGATTTTTTATCCTTAGTTTCTTCTGATAACTTTTCGTGCTCTTTAGCTAACTCTTCTAATTGAGAAGCAGTATTTTTCAATCTTTCTTCTATTTCTGTTTTTTTCAACAACTCCAAAGTATTATCCATTTGCTTTTCTAACTCTTCGTAATCAAACTTCATTTGATCTGCAAGTTTAAAGAAATCATCGCTTTTAAATTCTTCCATCAATTTTTGAAGCTCTTCCATCATTTTTTTCATCTCATCGTCCATTAAAGAGTCAAAAAGATCGTTGATTTCTTGTTGTTTTTTAAGCAATTCCTCATTTTTAGAAAATTGATCTTTATACTGCTGGACTTGGCTTTGCTCCTTTTTAATATCTTTCATCAAATTTTCCAAATCACTTTGATTGTCCATAATTTGCTGAAGCATCTGATTTCTTTCGAAAGGTGTGAGCTGTTCGCTTAATAATTTTTTCTGTAATTCCTCAATATTTTTACGCAATTGACTATTTATATCTTTTGCTAAATCAATCTTAGATTCTGTTTCTTCATTTGCCTTAGATGTCATTTGTTGCAATTCTTCTGCACTTGGAATTACAAAGTCCATTTTTTGAGTGCGAGTTTTTTTAGCTCCATTAACACCATCATTATCAGCAACTTCGAAATAATAAGAAATTGTTTGACCTTCAACATCAATTTTAGAAAAGTCGAAAGCAAAGTAAAAATCTTGAGAATTTATAGATTTTGCAAATGGAATATTTATTTTTATTAAGGAATCGCTTTTTTCGCCAGGTTTGCAATTAAAACTTAAAGAAGAAAATCCATAATCATCATCAATAAAACCATTGAAATAAACAATAGTCAAATTAGTAGAGTCAACAACTTTTTTAACATCAATACTTGGATACAAGTCGGGAATAACATTAAGTTGATAATTTACACCTGTATTTTCATTAAAATGTTCGTTAGCTAAAACAATAGAATATGTTCCTGTTTTTAATATTCTTCGTTTTACAGAGTAAACTTCATTTGTCTTAGTCGCCTTAACTTGTATAGTATCAAACACTAAATGCAAAGACAAAAGATTTGAAGTATTAAAATTCCAAACTACCTCTGAACCAATTGGTAGAGTTAAGTCGCCTGAATTATTATAAACTTTTTCTTCAATATTTGTATAAGCAGGTGCTTTTACAATAGCTTTAAAATCAACAATAATAGGACTTGGCAATACTTTTATTTCGTATGGTTGCGACACCACATCAACTGCACTTAAATTAAATTTAATATCATTATTCAAATTTTTAAACTTATATGTAAATATTCCTACACTTTCTTTTTCCATGTAAAAGCTATTTCCCATATAGTTTAAAGTAACTTGGTCTGGCGAATATTTTCCTTTTGCACTAACTTTTAAGACAAAATCTTTACCTTTTTTAACCAACAAGCTATCGTTCAAGATTTCAAAATTAAAAGGTGCTGGTTCGATATAATGTTTATCAAAATTAATTATTCTTTCTGTTGCTTCGCTATACATTCTGGGCCAGAATAAGAATATTAACATAGCAACCAAAAAGATTACGCCTAAATATTTTAAATATTTTAAATTTGATTTAAAACTAACAGCCGACAAAAAAGGAATAGGTTTTAATTTTTCTATACGTTGATTTATACTTGCAATTAAGACATCGCTAAATTCTGGATTTGTTTTTACTAATTCTTTTAATTCTAATGTGTTTTGTAATTTGTCGGCAACTTCTGGAAAATGACTTCCAATAATTTTACTTGCGTCTTTATAGCTAATAGTTTTCCCAATTTTAAGTAAATTAAAAATAGGAATTATTATCATCTTAATTAGAATAAAGGCAAAACTTGTAACTGTAATAATGAATAAAACTGTTCTAAAATTACTTGAAAAACGTCCAAAATATTCGGCTACCACAACTATCAAATACCAAGCCACATAAATCGACAAGGATATTATCAAGCCTTTTAGAAGTTTATTTACATAATACTTCTTAATAAAGACATTTAGTTTATCTAGTAATATTTTAAAATTATCAATCATTTTATTTTGACAACCAAGATGCTGGATTTACAGCTGAAGTAGATTTCCACACTTCAAAATGTAAAATAGTTTTATTTTCTGTTTTATCTGTATAAACTTTACCTATAACTTGTTTTGCTAAAACTTTATCGCCTTTGCTTACTAAAACAGTTTCTAAATGAGAATACACCGACATATATTCTCCATGCATTATAATAACTACATTTTGCATACCTGGCATTGCAAGCACTTGTTTTACATCGCCATCAAAAACAGCTCGGATAGATGCTCCAACAGTTGTAGAAATATCAACACCTCTATTATCTATTTCTATATTTGAAAGTACAGGATGTTTTTGTTTACCAAAGCTGCTTACTATTACACCTCTTTCTACGGGCCAAGGTAAATTACCTTTATTTTTTTCAAAATTAGTACCCACTAACTTAGCCTCTGGGGTAAGTTCAAATTTTCCAGTTGCTACATTAGTATTGCGTTTAGCTTCTTCGCGTATAATTCTTTCTATCTCACGTTGTAAGTCAGCCATTTGTTTTTGCTGTTGCTGAAGTTTTTTCTTAAGATCCGACTCTTGAGTTTTCAATTTTTTAATAGTACTTTCCTGCTTAACTTGATCGTTTTTGAGAGTTTTTTCTTCATTTCTTTGCTCAGCAAGCAAATTGTTGTTTTTGTTTTTTAATTCTGTAAGTTGTTGTTTTTGAATAGCTAAAATATCGGTAAGAGCAGTTATAGCTTTAAATTGCTTATTTCTATAATTAGCTAACTGTTGCATATATTTCAATCTAAGATAAGCTTGATTAAAATCTTCAGAAGCTAAAATAAACATTATATTATTGTATTTATTTGTATTTTTCCAAGCAACTCTAATCATATTAGCATAATGTGTTTTCAAATTTTCTAAATCTTCCTCCATTATACTAATAATCAATTCTATATCTGCAATTTTTCCGTTAATCAACTTAATTTCATAACTAATATCGTTAATTATAGATCGTCTTGATTCAATGTTTTTATTTATCAATAATAAATTATTGTAAGATTCTTTTTGAGTTTTTTGAGTTTCTTTCAATAGTTTGTTTATATAATTTATTTCTTGCTGAGTTTTATTTTTCTTTTTTTCTAATTCTGACTTGCTTTGAGGAAAAACCTTAGAAATACTCAAGAAAACCACGAAAATTAATATTATGTATTTTAGCTTTTTCATTGTATTGAAATTTCTTTATACTTGCTTGTTACTTTAAACGGAAAACTCATATCTGTATTGTTTACTCCAACCGACTCAATATTTAGTTTTAATTCTACAAAAAAATTAAACGAAGAAAGTTCTATAAAAATTTCACTAGGAAAAAACTGTGTATCTTCAAGAACCTGATCTTCATATCGTATTGACAGGCTTTGTTGTTGTACATAATTTTCTAAAAACATTTCTTTTACTCTATACAATCCTGGCATAACTTTCACGATTTGATAATAATAATCTTCAAATTCGCCACGTTGCCAAAATCTAGCTACACTATCTTGGCTTTCTCTTTCTAACCGTCTCTCAATTCTGTCTGCTCCTTTTTCATCAACAAAAAAGCGATTATATTTTCGTTTCGAGATAGAAGCCATACAATGATATACACTATCTTCGCAAAGTTTAAAGTCTGAAACAGATTTTGCAGTATCTTCACTAGAAGGATAAAAGAAAAAATTATTAGTAAAAATTGCCTCTAATGCGTTATAATCAACATCTATAGCAAATCTGTCTTGCAGAAATGAAAATTCACCCAAATAATATGTATTATCCAATCTGTTTATATACTTAACACTATCTTTAGTTATTACTATTCTAAGTCCTTCTACATTAAACGATCTCAAACTCATCCAAATAATACTGTCGCGTTTTATTCTAATATTCCCACCAAAACTTTGTGAACTTTCTCCCAACTCCACATCTGCCGAAAATTTTAAATTCACATTTTCAAAATCAAACCTATTAGCTTCTAATTGCCTATATAGCCTTTGAGGTCGTATAATTTCGCCTTTGCCATCATTTACAAATCTAATTGTTTTGCAAGATACTAAAACAAGTAAGAATATAAAAATAATGATAATATTTTGTCTTTTAAACACTAATCTAAAATTTTCTTTTGTTGAATTTTTTCTTTTAACTGCTCGTTATCGTCATTATTTTTATATGCTTCTTCCCAAAACTCTAAAGCTTGGTCAACTTTATCCATTCTAAATAAAATATCTCCTTTATGTTCTAAAAACGTTGCATTTGTTGAATCTTGAATAAGTGCTTTGTTTATAAAAAGCAAGGCGTCTGCATATCTTTTATGTTTGTATAAAACCCAAGCATGAGTATCAAGAAAACTAGGATTATTAGGAGCTAAACTCATTAGTTTTGTACTCATTTCTAAGGCTTTATCTATATTTTCGTTGCGTAGAGCTAAAAAATAACTGTAATTATTTAAAGCCTGAATATTTTCAGAATCTTTATATAGAATTAATTCAAAAACTGAATCTGATTTATGAAATTCTTCCAACTTATAATAAGCATCTGCTTGCATAGAAAGAAAATCTATATACAGCTCGTGGTCTTTTTCAACATAAGGCGAAGCAAATTCTACAGCCTCAACCACATCTTTAAAATTTGAAGTAGCATAAGCGGAGACAATATAGTAGCGATAAAATTCTAATATCAATGGAAATAATTCTACAGCTTCTTTACTATGAATATATAATGAATTCATGTCCTGCAATGCCACATCTATACTAATAGCTTGTTGCCAAATTTCTATTTTAGATTTTTCATGTTCTAAAATAAATTCATATTCTTTTTGAGCATTTTTAAAATCACCAACAAAAAGCAAATAGTCTGACTTTAAGACTCTTACAATAAGTTCTTCGGGATATTGAAGTACTAAAGCTTCAATAAACTCTCCCAATTTATTAGTTAGGTCTGTATCACCAACTTTAATATTATTCAACAAACTAAGTATTAAATTAAGTTTGATGCTAAGGTCAACATCTTGAGACAAAATGCCTTTGTTTATCATATCAAAAGCTTTATCATATTTTCCTATACTTAAATAAAAATCTGCAATAGAAAAATATGCAATATCATCGTCCATTTCTAAATCACAAACTTGATTGTAAATTTCCTCTGCTTCTTTGCGTTTTCCGATATTCACATAAGATTCTGCTAATAAAATTTTATTTATTGTTTTTTCAGGGTAAGCATCACAAAGTTTTTTAATTTCGGCAATAGCTTTGTCGGGTTCGTCCATTTTTATGTAAATATTTTCTTTCTCCAAGCAAATAACATCACTAACTCCAAAAGTGGCTTCGGCTTTATTTAAAATTTTTATTGCATCAGAATACTTTTTTTGCATTTGATGTAATTTAGAAATTTGAAAATAATACCCAATATTTAAAGGCTCAATTTCAATTAATTTCTCAAAAACTTTAATAGCATCTTTGTGTAAATTATTATTAGAATAAATACTCGCTAGCAGAAGCAAATAGTATTTATTATCAAATTTATCATGTTTTACTGCTTTTTTTGCATATTCTAAAGCACTTGAATAATCTTGAGCTAAATTTAAGATTCCTGCAATTTCGTAATAACTTGCTGCATCGGACTTATCTTGATTAGAAGCAAGTGCATATAGTTCAAGAGCATCGCCATAGTTTCCTAAAATTTTTTGTTTATTAGCCTCTAGGAAGTAATAATTAAAATTAAAATTTTTTATTCTAGGGTCAACTGGAAGTTTTTCGTTTTTCTTTAGTGTAGAGCAAGAAGAGATTAGCAACACTAAAAATATTGCGAAGAAATTTATATATTTTGTTTTACTCATAAAATTCTAACTATTTCACGCCTGTATGTCCAAACCCACCTGCTCCCCTTTCGGTTTCTACAAGTTGTTCAACTTCTATCCATTCTGCTTGTTCGTGTTTGGCAATTACCATCTGGCAAATTCTTTCACCATCTTGTACAATAAATTCTTTATCCGAAAGGTTTACTAATATAACTCCAATCTCGCCACGATAATCAGCGTCAATAGTTCCTGGTGTATTTAAAACGCTAATGCCATGTTTTAAAGCCAATCCACTTCTTGGACGAATTTGTGCCTCATAACCAACTGGCAACTCAATAAACAATCCTGTAGGAATAAGCTTACGCTCCAAAGGCTTTAAAACTATTGCCTCATCAAGATTAGCTCGCAAATCAAGACCAGCCGAAAACTCTGTGCTATACTGTGGCAAAGCGTGTTTTGATTTATTTACAATTTTTACTTTCATCTCTATTAATATTATATGTAAAAACTTACAAAAATAATACTTTTTTAATGATAGAGAAATAATAAATTTTTAAGCCACAAAAAAACGAAAAAATAATCAGATAAAACTCCTAGCCACTTTTAACACTTAAACTAGGTTTAGTGTATTACTTTTAACTGAAAAAACTATTTTGCAATAATAAGTTTCTTAATATGTCTATTATTATTTTCAATTATTTCAACATAATAAATTCCATTAGCAACATTTCTTAAATCAATGTTTATATCAGTATTGTCAATGTTTTTTGCTTCATATATTTTCTTATTTAAAATATTATAAACTGCAATGTCAGTATTGCTAATATTTGTTATTTGAAATGTACCATTACATGGATTTGGAAATATTTGTACATTACTAAAATCAAAATCAGAAGAATTTTCTGAAATATTTTTTTGACCACCAATAAATATACTTGCTGTTGCTTGTTCTCCACAAGCATCGGTTACCGTTACGTAATATGTACGATTTACTACAACATTTATTGTTTTTGTTGTTTTTGGTTTAACGTTACCTTGTTCATACCATAAATATGTATAAGGTGGAGTTCCGCCATTTGGCATTGCAGTAGCTGCGTTCTTATTGAGTGCTATAGTAGTTGATAATACAGGCGGATTAGAAACTTTTGCTGAATTTACAACAGAACACCCATTATTGTCGGTAATTGTAACATTAAATCCGCAAGGCTTTAAATTATATATATTTTGAGTAGTTGGCGCATTCCAAGTATAACAATCTTGGTGCCAAGCATAAGTATATGGTGGAGTACCGCCCTGAATAGATGTTAAAATTGAACCATCATTTGCATTTTGACAAGATAAATTATTTGCAACAAGACTTGAAACTAACCCATCAACAATTACTGGTGCAGATATTGCAGCACAACCATTTTTAAGAACTGTAACAGTATAAGTACCTGGAGTATTTACTGATATATCTTGTGTATGTTCACCATTTGACCAAGTATTATCTGAAGTACTACTAGACCTAAGTATAACGCTTGAATTACAGATAGTTGGCGAACCTGTTACAATACTTATTGTTGGCGTAGGTGTTGGTGGTGTGCCTATAGTTCCTATATACGGAGTTTCCCAACTTATATTCATACTTTGATTTACTGTTGTTAAAGCTGCTAATACATTATTAGTAGTAGATGTTAAATCAACAATATCAGCACCCGGATACATACTATAATACATTAAGTCTGAAGTAGAATTAACATGTTCTAACAACACTATGTGACCAAGTTCATGTAAAAAAGCATTATAGAAACTAACGGAGTTATTTGGCACAGTGCCAGAAGTGGAATAGTTCCACGTTAAATTGCCTGCGCTATTTGGGGTATAGCTAATTCTGATATTAGAGCCACTTTTGCGATAATAACGAATACCACCATTAGCTTGAGCAGGCACACCGACTCCAAATTGTTGTACTGTTGCCATACCACCATTTTGGTTAGAATCAAAATGTATAACATTTTTTCCTGTAACATTAGTATTGTTTGTAAACACTAAATTATTATTTTCATCTCTCTCTAAAACCAAATCAATGCTTAATAAACTAGACCATTTTGTAAGAGCTGCTTGAATTGCATTTATTGCATCCAAATTATTTTGCAAATTGTTGTGCAAAGTAAATACCAAGCCATTAGTACAATTTAATTTTGCAAGATACACCCTTTTAAAAGGATAATTTTCACTACCATCTCCATAATTTGTTATTGAATAACCAATATTTAAAGATGTTGAACTAACACAAGTTGTACCAGAGGCTGTTTTTATTTTAATTTTTCCAGAACCTGCCCCATCTTGAAAAGGCGGAGTTATATCATTATAACCATCTTTTACCAATGATGGAACAATAACTCTTATTGCAGTATCAGACCAAAAATCTATATAGCAATTATTAAGTCCTTTTAAATACGCTACAGTATCAGAAACAAAACCACCTTTATCAGCACTTGAAAAAAGTACTTTTCCTGGTTGGTTACCAAAATTATTGCCATTAATTGTAAGTATATCACCAACACCGGCATTTAGGGTTATATTATCTAAATTAGTACTAATTGTTGGAATTGGTAATGGTGTAGTTATATTATAATTAGTAGGATTTACATAATAAGTATTATCATAACTTATTGCATCTTGCCATGATGCATTTGCGGTTGTGGTGTATAAAGAAAAGAAAGAAGTGAAAGCAACATCGGCAAAAGATAAATTTGATGAAATATTATTCAAATTTGGAAGTAACTCAATTTTTACATGAAATAATTGTTTAGGGTCAGTTGTTAATCGTGTGCGTGTCCATGATGAGGCTTCTCCTTGTTGAGCATTTAAACTAATATTTATTTGTGTTGCAGACACATCATAAGCATGTGTTTCATAAGTAGGATTGTTAAATTGTGAACCTTTAGATAAAACAACTTTGTTATTTGCTACTAAGTTTGTTCCAAAAGCAGCAGTATTAAAGTTTAACCTTAAAATAGCATTACTATAATAAGTTGAATTAGTATTTGAATGTGCGCAAACATCAAATTCAAAATAAAATGGTCCTGAGTTTGAACCTGAACATGTTACTTGTTGATTTTGAATTGTGATAGTTAAATTTACATCATTTTTAGTTTGTTTATTAAGTTTTAGTAAATTTTTTCTTGCAATTTTTGCAGTTTTTTCTTGTTTTTGCATAAATGTTTCAAACAATAGCTTTTGCTCATTTATTTTTTCCAAAACATTTTTTTTTTGAGGAACAACAATATTTTTAAATTTCCTCATATAGTCATACATAGCTTCTCGAGTTTCAAAATTTAAATAATTTAATCCTTTAATATGATGTTCAGGTTCCCAACTTATGCTTCCAATTTGTAACGATGCATAATCTCTATCGCAAAGAAACTTTAGTGTTATATTATTATCAAAGTTTTTAGGTTCTTTATTTTGTGGATAGTCAGAATATACACAAAAGAAAATTGCAGGATAATTTTTATCTGTCTCTAAACAACCTTCCATATTAGCATAAACCATTTCTTGCCATCCCATTTCATTCAAAAAATATAAACGTCCACCTTTTCGAATTAGTTCTATAGTTCCTTTTTTTAATTTATCATTTCCTTTATGTACTTCAATTATTTGTAAGGTTTGTGAAGTGTAAATATCATTCTCATTTAATTTCCCACCAATATCATAACTAACACTCCTTTCGTCTAACACAATTGCCTCGAAAATAAAATCAGCTTTTTCAAAAAATTCTTCATTAGTAAGAGGTAAAATTTGTTTTGAGTTTCTATCTCTAATCACAACATTTTGAGAAAAAATGCTTGTGAACATTAGAAATAGCGGAATAAAAAATAAAATCTTTTTCATAAATTATAAGTTAACAATGTTAAGGACTTCTTACTTTGCACTTTTTTGTTATTTTAAACCTTGCGAAGTCCATTAAACAAAATCTAAAATAAGAGTTCTACAAAATTACAAAACATTTTTATATTTAAGACAATTTACACAAAATATTTTCATTTATTTTTTTTCAGGAACAACAATGTTTTTAAATTTCCTCATATAGTCATATAATTCTTCTCGCGATGTAAAGTCTAAAAGGTTTAACCCTCTAATATGATTCATATATTTTATACCCCAACTTAAACTACCTATTTGTAATGATGCATATTCTCTTTCACAAAGAAATTTTAGTTTTATATCATTATCAAGGTTTTTAATTTCTTTATTTTGAGGATAGTCAGAATATACACAAAAGAAAATTGCAGGATATTTATTATCAATGCTTATCCCTCCTCTAATAGGAAATTCATGCATTTCTCCCCATCCCATTTCTTCATTAACAGTATATAAACGCCCTCCTCTATGAATTAATTCTATAGTTCCTTTTTTTAATTTATCATTTCCTTTATGCACTTCAATTATTTGTAAGGTTTGTGATGTATAAATATCGCTCTCATTTAATTTGCCGCCTGCGTCATAACCAACACTTTCTCCTTCTATTAGAATACCCTCGAAAATAAAATCAGCTTTTTCAAAAAATTCCTCATTAGTAAGTGGTAAAATTTGTTTTGCATTTCTATCTTTAATTATAACATTTTGAGAAAAAATGCTTGTGAACATTAGAAATAGCGGAATAAAAAATAAAATCTTTTTCATAAATTATAAAAATTCTAATCTTTTTTGTTTTTATTTAACTTTCGCAAGTTTTTAGCTCCGATTTTTGCAGTTTTTTCTTGCTCTTTCATAAATTTTTTTAATAATACTTTTTGCTCATCTATATTTTCTGAAACATCTTTTTTTTGAGGAACAACAATATTTTTAAATTTCCTCATATAGTCATATAATTCTTCTCGCGATGTAAAATCCAAAAGGTTTAACCCTTTAATATGATGCATATATTGAGGGGACCAACCATTACTTCCAATTTGTAGTGACGCATATTCTCTATCACAAAGTAATTTTAGTGTTATAGTATTATCAAGGTTTTTAGGTTCTTTATTTTGTGGATAGTCAGAATATACACAAAAGAAAATTGCAGGATAATTTATATCTGTCTCTAAACAACCTTCCATATTAGTATAAACCATCTCTTTCCAACCCATTTCATTCAAAAAATATAAACGTCCACCTTTTCGAATTAGTTCTATAGTTCCTTTTTTTAATTTATCATTTCCTTTATGCACTTCAATTATTTGTAAGGTTTGTGAAGTGTAAATATCATTATCATGTAAATTGCCACCTACATCATAGCTAACGCTTTCTCCTTTTATGACAATACCCTCGAAAATAAAATCAGCTTTTTCAAAAAATTCTTCATTAGTAAGTGGTAAAATTTGCTTTGCATTTCTATCTTTAATTATAACATTTTGAGAAAAAATGCTTGTAAACATTAGAAATAGCGGAATAAAAAATAAAATCTTTTTCATAAATTATAAAAATTCTAATCTTTTTTGTTCTTATTTAACTTTCGCAAGTTTTTAGCTCCTATTTTTGCAGTTTTTTCTTGCTCTTTCATAAATTTTTTTAATAATACTTTTTGCTCATCTATATTTTCTGAAACATTTTTTTTTGAGGAACAACAATATTTTTAAATTTCCTCATATAGTCATATAATTCTTCTCGCGATGTGAAGTCCAAAAGGTTTAACCCTTTAATATGATGCATATATTGAGGAGACCACCCCCTGCCACCAATTTGTATTGAAGCATATTCTCTATCACAAAGTAATTTTAGTGTTATAGTATTATCAAGGTTTTTAGTTTCTTTATTTTGAGGATAGTCAGAATATACACAAAAGAAAATTGCAGGGTATTTATTATCAACATATAATCCTCCCCTATTAGGAAAATGATGCATTTCTCCCCACCCCATTTCTTCATTAACAGTGTATAAACGACCGCCTGGTCGAATTAGTTCTATAGTTCCTTTTTTTAATTTATCATTTCCTTTATGCACTTCAATTATTTGTAAGGTTTGTGAAGTGTAAATATCATTCTCATTTAATTTCCCACCTGTGTCATAACCAACACTTTCTCCTTCTATTAGAATACCTTCGAAAATAAAATCAGCTTTTTCAAAAAATTCTTCATTAGTAAGTGGTAAAATTTGTTTTGCATTTCTATCTTTAATTATAACATTTTGAGAAAAAATGCTTGTGAACATTAGTAGTTGTGGAATAACTAAGATTAATATCTTTATTTGAATATACTTAAACAGATTAATTAAAACTTGCATAAGACATTTTAAATTAGCACTTTATAAAACGAACAAAATAAAAATTATATTGTAAATTAAAACAAAGATAACAAAAAGTGTTAAAAAAACTAAGCTTTTACAGAATTAAATTCCAAAAAAATCTCTAATCAAAAATCCAATAAGCAAAGCTAAATTATTCAATTATCAATTCTTAATTATCAATTATTCAATTATCAATTCTTAATTATTTATACCTCCCATGCCAAAGCACTAGCCCCTAAAATTGCAGCATCAGCTTCTTTTAGAGCAGAGAAAAGAACTTTTACTTTATTTTTCCATAGAACAAGCAGATTTTTCTCCATATGTTCTACTGTTGGTTTTAGAATAAAATCGCCAGATTTTGCTAATCCGCCAAACAAAACAATTGCTTCTGGAGCACTAAATGCAACAAAATCTGATAAAGATTCGCCAAGAATTTTGCCTGTAAATTCGAAAATTTCTATAGCTAATTTATCGCCTTGTTTAGCAGCTTCGTAAACATCTTTTGAAGTAATAGTTTCGCAAGGAATATTTCTCAATATGCTAGGATCTTTTCTTGTTTCAATAAATTCGCGAGCAGTACGAGCAAGTCCGTTTGCTGAAGCATAAGTTTCTAAACAACCTTTACGTCCGCAACCGCATTGACGACCATTTTCTCTAACCGAGCAAGTATGTCCTAATTCTCCAGCAAAGCCATCATGACCATAAACAAGTTTACCATCAATTACAATTCCGCTACCAACGCCTGTTCCAAGAGTGATAATTATAAAGTTTTTCATTCCACGTGCTGCTCCATAAGTCATTTCGCCTATAGCTGCTGCATTTGCATCGTTAGTAACAACTGCTGGTACACCAAATTTTTCGCTAACAAGTTTTGAAAGAGGAATAATTCCTTTCCAAATCAAATTAGGAGCAAATTCAATATTTCCGGTATAATAATTTCCATTTGGAGCTCCTATACCAATTCCTTTAATATTTTCTATTCCGCCAAAATCTTTAGCTATTTTTAAAAATTCTTCGTAAATATCGTTTATATACAAATTAATATCTTGGTGTACTGCCGTTTTTACTGATGATTTTGCTAATACATTACCTCTTGCATCAACTATTCCAAAAACTGTATTAGTTCCACCAATATCAATTCCTACAACATATTGTTTATTCATTTTTTCAATTTTTATTTATTTTACAACAATTTCTTTATTCACATTTTTGCTACCTACCAAAGCATAAAATAACAGATAAATAAATCCTGCAATTATTACCCAATAGCTTAATTTATAGCCCGCCATATCGGCTACCCAACTTTGAATTGCTGGAATAATTCCACCACCACAAACCAAAGTCATAAAAATTCCAGAAGCTACTTGTAGATATTTTCCTAAACCTTCAACTGCAAGATTAAAAATTCCGCCCCACATAATCGAAGTGCACAAACCTATTAAAACAAAAAACATTGCATTGATTGGTACATTTGCTAAACCAAACGACAAAGCACCTGCATCTGAACGTTGAATTACAGGCAAAGAAACTTTTATTTCGGGCGACATAAACACACCTAAAAGCAATAAAACCAAGCCCACACTTGAAGCTACTGTCAACATTGCTTTACTAGAAATTTTACTTCCAAGTGCAGCACCAAGCAAACGACCTATAAGCATTAAAAACCAATAAGTTCCTACCACAAAGCCTGCTATTGTTTTTCCAACTTCTGCTCCTTGAGGGTTTGTTGCATCTGAAAGCCATAAGTTTAATGTTCCTGGAATACCAACTTCAACGCCTACATAAATAAAAATTCCTATTGCACCTAAAACAAAATGTCTGAATTTTAAAGCTCCCTTTAGCAAACCGCCCATGGGTTCTGAAATTTTTTCTGTATGAGGTTCTGGAATTGAAACCATCAATAAAACTAAAAACACTAATGCAAAAACTCCCATTGCGATATATAAAACTGGGAATACGTCTGTAATTTGTGCTCTTACAGTTGCTCCAATTAAAATACCAACAAAAGTTGGAGTAAAAGTAGCCATTAAAGAGTTAAAAGAACCACCCAATTGAATTAGTTGATTTCCTTTATTTCCACCGCCACCCAAAGCATTTAACATAGGATTTACAACCATATTCAACAAACACATTGAGAAACCTGCAATAAATGCTCCTAAAAGATAAACTGCAAAAGCAGAATTTTCTCCAACATGTCCTGCTAAAAACTGCACAGCAACACCCACAAAGCCAACTCCAACAGCCAATAGAGCTGTTTTCTTGTAACCATAGCGTTGAAGGATAAATCCACCAGGAATACCCATAACTGCATAAGCTACGAAATTAGCCATATTACCTAATAATCCAAGAAAATTTGATACCTCAAACTGCTCTTTTAGCACCACACCCATTGGGGCTGCAAGATTTGTAACAAATGAAATCATACCAAAAAGTATAATCATCATTATTATTGCTACAACATTAGATTTTTGTTTTGTTTTATTATTCATTATTAACGTTTTAAAAAATTAATGATTAAAATTAATTTATTTTTCTGCACAAAGGTAAAATAAAAATTAGAAAAAAATCACTATTTAATCAGCTAAAATATTCAATAACAAAACACAAAATTGCTATCAAATAAAATTAAAATTTGAAATGTAATATTTTTTGGTTTTTTAAATTTTATTGTATAATTTTACACTTTTATTTTATGAGTAAAAAATAGAAAAATTTTTAAACAATAAAATAGAAAAACGTTAAATTTGTAAAATAAATTAAATCTAATAATTATGAATAAAAGAAGAGTATTTTTAATCCCAGTTATTGCATTATTGCTAGCTTTTTGTGCTGTTCAAATTGGTTGTAAAAGCAAAAAATCAGATAACAGTTTTACTGATGAGCGTGATGGAAATATTTATAAAATTGTAAAAATAGGCGAACAAACTTGGATGGCAGAAAATTTAAAATATTTACCAAGTGTTGATGCTCCTAGCACAGGTTCTTATACTGAACCTCATTATTATGTATATGACTATGAAGGTAATAATGTAGAAGAAGCTAAAGCAACCGACACATACAAAACATACGGAGTTCTATATAATTGGAAAGCAGCATTATCTGCTTGCCCAGAAGGTTGGCATTTACCAACTAATAACGAATGGGAACAACTAACAGAATTTTTAGGTGGCGAAACTGTTGCTGGAGGAAAACTAAAATCAACAGATAGCATTTACTGGAATATTCCAAACGAAGGAGCTACAAATGAATCTGGTTTTAACGCTCTACCAGGTGGATACAGAGAATACAGTGGCGTTTTCAGCTATCTTAACTCTTATGGTTTTTGGTATAGTGCAACCGAATATAGTAGCGACTACGCTTGGAACAGATACTTAGACAGCAATAATAGCAATGCGTTTAAGTATTATAGTAAAGAAAATGGCTTCTCTGTTCGTTGCATCAAAGACTAAAACAGTTAAAAGTTAAAAGTTAAAAGTTGAAAGTTTAAAGTTGAAAGTTTAAAGAAGCTGACGCGTCTATTGTTTCGCATAGTACAAGCTCTACTTTACGAACTTTAAAAACTTTAAGAACTTTTAACTCAAATGCATTTATATATTTCTAAAACACCTTGAATAAAATAATATTTTAAAAAATTTGGCACAAAAAAAAACTATTTTAATTCATTAATTTTACGTCTTAAAACTTTAATGCCAAAATGAAAGCACTTCTTGATACAAATATCATCATTCATAGGGAAGCCTCAAAGATAATAAATCAAGACGTAGGTATTTTGTATCGTTGGTTAGACCGGGCAAAATACACAAAATGCGTTCATTCTGTAACAATATTTGAAATTGAAAAATATAAAAACAAACAAACAGTTGAAACTTTTCAGATAAAATTAGACAGTTACGAACATATCGACATTCCTTCGCCTTTACAAGCAGAGGTTATAAATGTTTCAAGTAAAATTGATGTTAATGATAATGATAAAAATGACACACAACTTTTAAATGAAGTTTTTGTTGGTCGCGTAGATATTTTAATAACCGAAGACAAAAAAATACACAAAAAAGCCATTGAATTGGGTATTGAAAATAAAGTTTTCACTATTGACTCTTTTCTGGAAAAAACTTTTGCTGAACATCCCGATTTAGTAAACTATAAAGTTCTTAATGTTCAAAAATTAAAGTTTGGAAGAATAAATCTTAGCGATGATTTCTTTACCAGTTTAAAAGAGGATTATGCTGGTTTTGATAAATGGTTCATCAAAAAGTTTGATGAAGAAGCTTACATTACTATAAATTCAAATAATGGATTACTTTTGTCGTTTTTGTATTTGAAAGTTGAAGGAACAGAAGAAGATTACAAAAACATTCATCCTATTTTCGCACCTAAAAAACGTTTAAAAATAGGAACATTTAAGGTTATCAATAATGGCTTTCGTTTGGGAGAGCGTTTTATGAAAATTATTTTTGACAATGCTCTTAAAAACAAGGTAGATGAGATTTATGTGACGATTTTTGATAAACGAAACGAACAAAGGAGATTAATAGATTTGCTTGAGCAGTGGGGCTTTGTATTATGGGGTAAAAAAGATGACGACGAATTAGTTTATGTCAGAGATTTTAGTAAGAAAACAGATGATAATCATCTAAAAGAGTGTTATCCCTTTATTTCAAGGAACAAAGAATGTTTTATTGTACCAATTTATCCGGACTATCATACAGAATTGTTGCCAGATTCTATTTTGAATACAGAGTCACCAGAAGATTTTATTGAGGATTTTCCACACCGAAATAGTATAAGTAAAATATACGTTTCAAGGGCATTAACACCACATCCAAAAGCAGGAGATATTCTTGTCTTCTATAGAACAGGAGGCTACTACAAAAGTGTCGTTTCCACTATCGGGGTTGTAGATGAAGTGAAATATGATTTCAAAGATGAAGAGGATTTTATTTTATATTGCAGGAAAGGTAGTGTCTTCCCAGAGGAACAACTTCGTGCAATGTGGAGCTATCGCTCATCAAAGCCTTTTGTTGTTAGATTCTTATACGTATATTCTTTTCCACATCGAATAAATATGGAAGAACTTATAGATTTAAAAGTTTTAAAAGGGGTAAATGACCCGCCAAGAGGTTTTAAGCCAATTACAAAAGAACAATTTAATATTATCTTAAAAGCTACAAAAAGTGATGAAAGTTTTATTGTCGATTAAGCCTGAGTTTGCTTTCAAAATATTTGATGGTACGAAAAAATTTGAATTTCGTAAAGTTATTTTCAAAAACCCAAATATAAAAACGGTTGTTGTTTACGCATCATCACCCGTTCAACAAGTTATTGGAGAATTTGAGATAGCCGATATTCTAAGTTATAACCCAAGTGAAGTTTGGAGACAGACAAAAGAGTATTCTGGTATTTCGGAAGACCGTTTCTTCGAATATTTTGCAGATAGAAAAATTGCGCATGCAATAAAAATCAAAAATCCGAAAAAATACAAACAACCATTAAATTTGCGGGACAACTTTAATGTTTTTCCGCCACAATCATACGTGTATTTGTAGCACAAAACTAAATGAGAGAGAAGCATAGCCTCCAACAAAGAGCATATGCCATAAGAGAGTTTTAAAGGTATTCATGTGTTACAACCCGCTCAAACTATCGTGTAAATGGACAGTAAACTGCCACGTAATCCATTACGGCACATACACTCAACCGTTAAAAAAATTTAAAAAAGTTCCTTAAATCCGCAACTAATTATCTAAAATTAAAAACAAAGCCTTGCAAATAAAATGTTACAAGGCTTTGCAGTTTCAAAAAAAATCACTAAATTTGGTGATATTAATTTTAAAACAAACAAACATGG
>Ga0208694_1001994_pt1 | contig 22868 bp, 13 predicted proteins | sample AD_UKC078_MetaG_FD_184442 | JGI IMG/M metagenome (GOLD analysis project Ga0208694, IMG submission 184442) | Active sludge microbial communities of municipal wastewater-treating anaerobic digesters from USA - AD_UKC078_MetaG (SPAdes) (version 2) | ecosystem: Engineered > Bioreactor > Anaerobic >...
TGAAGTTATTAATACCTTTCGATTTCAACTCCTCAACGCTATCTTTTGGAAAACCTGCAACCACCAAAATGGTTTTTTTATCCAATAACTCTAATGCTTGTGGAGCAATGGTTGCATACTCATCGTCCGAGCTACAAAGAACAACGATATCGGAATTCGCCTCTTTTGCAGCTTTAACTCCATCGGCGATTGTGTCGAAGTTGGGATTGTCTTTTACCGCAAATCCTGCTACAGCAAAAAAGTTTTGCGAGAATTGTGAACGTGCATTGCTAAATGCAACAGGACCATAAGTTAACATAAATGCCACAGGTCGTCTGTTTTTCTTAGCATACACGTCAGTACGGTAACGAAGTTGCTCAAACTCTTGCGCTCCTCTGTAGCGAATGATTCCGGGAACTTCTGCATCGGGTTTTGTTAAATCCGTGGGTTTTAGCGCTTCGGGATTTATTTGTTCTTTTTGTTCTGTGAAATTTGGGAACTGGTTTGTTCCGAGAAGATTTTCTTGTCGGTTGGCAACAGCCTGTCTGCGCGCCTTAGCGCTCTCATTTAGAATGTTTTGTACAAACTGCTCGCGGAATGCAGCCAAATAACCACCTTTGTTCTCAATTTCAACGAAAAGTTTCCACGCTTTTTCAGCAATTTGTTGTGTGATAGTTTCTAAGTAATATGAGCCCGCCGCGGGGTCAATTATTTTATCGAAATATGACTCCTCTTTCAGGATAATTTGTTGGTTACGAGCAATTCTTTCTGATAGTTCGTTTGAATCTTCATAAATAGTGTTGAATGGGTCAATAACCATTGATTGTACGCCACCCAACGCAGCCGACATCGCTTCGGTTGTTGTTCGTAGGACGTTTGTGTGGGGGTCGTAAATTGTTTTGTTCCATTCTGATGTTTGTGCATGAATATGCATTTTAGAATCGGCTTTTGCTGCACCATATTTTTGCATTATCTGTGACCATAGAAGACGTGCTGCACGGAATTTTGCTATTTCAAAGAAATAATTTCCTCCGATACCAAAATGGAATTTCATTTTATTGTTGATTTCTGTAGCGGTTAATCCCAATTGTGATATCTGTGCAATATATTCGCTACCTACAGCCAATGAAAAAGCTAATTCTTGAACTGTTGTTGCACCGGCATTGCTAAAGTGAATGCCACTTACAGTAATGGTTTTCAATTGATTGTACGAGGCAAACTGTTTGATTATCTTTTCGCATTTAGCAAATGCGTCTTGTTGTGTTGTGCAGAAATTTCCTTTTAGTGTAAATCTGCCAATAGGGTCATAATTTATTGAACCGTTAAGTTTTAAAGAGTCAATTTTATGTTTCTTCAAAACCTGTATTAATGCTTCCGAGAAGTCAATAATACCAACGACTCCCGCAAAATTAAGCTCTATGGCTTCTACACAAATTCCCTCTATCAGCGTTTCGATATCGGCAGCTGTGGGTGTTTTGTCTGTGTGGAACTCGAAGCAGATAGATGTTACTCCTTTGTTTAGGACATCAAGAGCTTTTTTGTTTGCTTTTTTGGCGTCGCAAGCGCAGATATTTTGGCTAATATGCCAATCATTATCTCTGATTTTGTTGCCACGCACGTAAGGAAATTCTCCGGGATTGTTATCCAAATGGCTTAACCCTGACAAGTCTTGTGCGGTGTAAAAAGGCTGAACATTAATGCCTTCGCGAGTTTTCCAAACAAGTTTTTTGTCAAAATCGGCGCCTTTTAGGTCAGCCACTATTCTCTCTTTCCAAGCCTCGGGGCTTACTGGTGGGAATTCATCAAACAATCGGTTACTTTTTTTCTGTTCTGACATAATAGACTGTTTTTTAATTTAACTGCAAAATTACCAAGTTTTTGTATTAATCGGGACTGTTTCGATAGTGAAATTTTTAACGTATGGTGCGAATAGATGTCAGTGAATTATAATTAACATCATTCGCACGCAAAACATTTAATAAAATGCTGGTTTAACTATCTGTATAACTGTATATTATTGTTAATGCTATCGTTATTTAAGCAATTAGCACAAACGATTAATACAAAAGTATGAATGTTACATGATATTCAGCCGAAGTTAGCGCTAAATTTCAGAATTATGCCTTTTACTTTTGTATAAAAACATTTATTTTGTCTTTTTTAATCAAATAATACAAAAATATGGTGTATTTTTGAGAAGTATAATTATTAACTATAAAAATAGAAAGCAATATGTCACTAAACAAAGTTATTTTATTGGGGCGAGTAGGTAAAGACCCCGATATCCGACATTTCGAGACCAACAGTGTGGCTAATTTCTCTTTGGCAACTAACGAAAGATACAGAGATAGAACAGGAACACTACAAGAGAGAACCGATTGGCACAATATTGTAGTAGGCGGCAGGTTGGCAAAAGTTGTGGAAGATTATGTTAAAAAAGGAACGCAACTTATGATTGAAGGAAAAATTCGTACCCGTAAGTATGAGTCGCAAGGTCAGGATAGATATATCACCGAAATCATCACTGAACGATTAGTGTTGTTGGCTCGCCCGCAAGGAGTAGATAGTAGGTCGCAACAGGGACCTCAAGATTCTATGGACTCGTTCAGTTCTGACGAAGTTGTCGATTCTATGGATATTGGAGATGATCTTCCGTTTTAAAAATTGTTATTGAGTGATTAGTCTCAAAGTTATTCGGGGATTAATCACTTTCTTGTTAAACTAAATTGAACTATTTTGGATATTGAACCGTACCCGCAGGCAGTGAGTTTGATAAATGCAGGGTGTTTTAATTTAGAGTTTTTTATTGGTATTCTTGTTTTGTTGATATTAATAATGATGTCAGGCTTAGTTTCTGGGTCTGAAGCTGCTTTTTTTTCCCTTGCGCCCTCGGATATCGAACAGATAAAAAAGAAAAAATCAAGAAAAACGGAGGCGCTGATAAAATTACTTCAGAAACCTAAAAGTTTATTAGGTACTATTCTTATTAGCAACAACTTAGTAAATATTGCAATAGTAATTTTAGGCTCCTATTTGGTGAATAAGGTTTTTGATTTTAGCAATTACCCCGTAGTGGGATTTCTTGTACAGATAGTTGGAATAACATTTATAATTTTACTTTTTGGTGAAATTGTTCCAAAGGTAATAGCCACAAATAAAAGTAGTTTTGTAGCTCAAAATATGGCTATTCCAATATCAGTAGTTTCCACTATTTTGAAGCCATTTAGCGCTCTTTTAGTAAAAGGAAGTACAATTATCGATAAGAGGGTCAAACAGAATGAATCAATTTCAGCTGATGAATTGTCAGAGGCTATTGACTTAACATCGAATGTTACCACTGAAGAGGAAGATATACTGAAAGGTATAGTTGAGTTTTCGTCAATCGAGGCGAGTGAAATAATGGTTCCTCGTGTTGATATAATTACGGTTGATATAAAAACTGACTTTAAAAGCTTGCTACAAATAATTACGAGGTCGGGCTATTCCAGAATACCAATTTATCACAACTCTATCGATAATATTAAGGGAATTTTATATATAAAAGACCTGTTGCCACACTTGAACAAGCCAGAGACTTTCGGTTGGCAATCGATGATTAGACCGCCATATTTTGTACCAGAAAACAAACGAGTGAACGACCTGCTTGAGGAGTTGCGCGAAAAACATATCCATATGGCAGTTGTTGTCGATGAGTATGGAGGAACATCGGGTATTGTTACGCTTGAAGATGTTATTGAAGAGATTATTGGTGAAATAAGTGACGAGTTTGACGATTTGGAAACTAACTACACTCGCGTAAACGACAACACATACTTGTTTGATGGCAAAGTCTCTATCAACGATTTTTGTCGCGTAGTTGGATGCGATGGAGATATCTTTAACGATGTTAACGCCGACACTTTGGCAGGATTAATTCTAAACGAAACTGGAGAGATGCCTAAGCAATACGATATCGTTAAAATTGGACACTTCGTGTTTAAAATTGAGTCGGTTGATAGTAGAAGGATTAAAAAGGTAGAGGTAAAAGTTGAGCAATCTGAGTAGGCTATGTTGGTAAAAACTGTATTTCGGAATAATATAGGTCGATTATTGACAGTTGTGTTACTTGTGGCTTTATTATCAATGTTTTCGTGTCGTAAAAAATATACACCTCGCCCAATGGGCTATCTGCGTTTTCAGTTTCCCGAGCATATATATCAATCCGTATCGTATAGCTCTTTATCTTTTGAAAAGCCCGAATACATGCTTTATACCGAAAAGAAATCTCCAAAAAATGAACACTGGTTCGATTTAACATATCCTCATTATGGCATTGAGATTCACTACAGTTACAAGCCTGTAAAAAACAATCTTAAACAGCTTACCGACGATGTTCACTACTTCGTATATAAGCACACCATAAAGTCATCAGGGATTGATGAATTTTTAATACTCTATCCCGAAAACAAGGTTTACGGAATTTTGTATCGCATACGCGGAGATGTTGCCTCAAATATACAATTTGTGGTTACCGATTCGACAGAGCATTTTTTACGGGGCTCGCTCTATATAAAAAGTCGCCCAAATGAAGATTCTCTTGCTCCGATTATCGATTTTGCAAAACATGATATTGAGCATATGTTAAAAACCTTACAATGGAATCAATGAAAGCGGATTTTGGATTTTGGATTTTTGGAACACAGAGCACACAGATTAAACGGATTTTACACAGATTTATTTGGATTTTGGAATACGGATTTCGGATTTTGGATTTTTGGAACATAGAGCACATGGATTATCGAAGAATTGATGTAGGAGGGAAACCCTTGTTGTTGCCTATAATAACAATTAATTGACTGATTTTCAAATCAATAGCCACGACTTTTAAGTCGTGGGCGAATTAGATCGTAACGTATATGGGCTTTAGCCCAAACCTTTAATCAGTTTGCAACTAAGTTAAAAGAAATTAATAAAATCACAATTGGTTTAATATGCCTCTATTCGCAAAACGTCAGCTTGAACATTTTACGATAGCTATTTGGAATGTTACCGAAGATCTATCATTTTTTACTGAAAAGACTAACTTCTCGGCGAACGATAAATCTTATTATCAACATATAAATAACGAAAGGCGCAGAAGAGAGTGGGTAGTGGTAAGATATCTTTTACAAAATGTTATCGGTATTGATGAAGAAATTCGTTATGACGAAAACGGCAGACCCAAAATCAAATCGCACCATATAAGTATCTCACACTCAGGCTCGATGGTGGTTATTGTTGTGTCAAAGCATAGATGTGCTGTTGATATTGAGGAGATTAGTTCACGTGTATCGAAAGTAGCCCACAGAGTCTTTTCCGACAGTGAGCTTAGCTTTGCGCAAACAGATGAGGAGTTAACAGTTATGTGGTGCGTAAAAGAGGCAGTCTTTAAACTTTATGGTAGTGGAGAGGTTGATTTTAAGAGTGATATAAAAATAGAGTCGATAAAAGATTTTAAGTCGGGTGTGATATCGTGCCGATTTTTGAAAAAAAATGTGTTACTTAACAATCTGAACTTAGAAACAATTGGAAATTTCAAAATGGTTTGGATTGTTGACAATTTAAATATTTGCCATGATTTTTAACAAACTTTTTGAACGTAAAAAAAACATAGCTCTCTTAGTTGACCCAGATAAGGTTGATTTTGACTCGATTAAGCTTCTGTCTGAGCCTGATATAAAAAACAAACTTTCGGCAGTTTTTGTTGGTGGAAGTTTAGTTTTCAATGAAACAAAAGAAATTACAAAGCAAATTAAGGAGCTCTCCGGATTGCCAACTGTTCTTTTTCCTGGCAGTTTGTTGCAAATAAATCCGGAGGTTGATGCAATTCTATTTCTTTCGTTAATATCGGGGCGAAATCCCGATTATTTGATAGGTCAGCATGTTGTGGCAGCCCCTTTAATAAAAAGATATGAAATAGAGACAATCTCTATCGGCTATATGTTATTTGATTGTGGCAATATAAATTCGGTGCGATATATGAGCAACACCTTGCCAATTCCCAACGATAAGCCGGATATCGCCGTTGCTACAGCGCTTGCAGGAGAGATGCTTGGGCTAAAAGCGCTCTATTTAGAGGCTGGTTCGGGCGCTAATTGTCATGTGTCGATTGAAATTATTAGAGCGATTAGAGATGCAGTAAATATTCCATTGATTGTTGGTGGCGGTTTACGCACTGTAAATCAGATAAATTCTGTATTTGATGCAGGCGCTAATTTGGTTGTGATAGGTACTGTTTTTGAACAAAACCACAATTTCTTGAGTGAGTTAGAGTTATAGTTGCTTATGATACACCGCTATATCCTGATATTCAATAAATTAATTAATAATTGTTATATTGAATTCAAACGTTTTTCAACAATTTCTTTTAAAACTGCTATAAATTTCCTACTTTTATAGTCTCAACTGATGTACAACATAAGTTGAGAAATACTTTAAATAATTCTAATGTGCTGAATGTTAGTTATATTCAAGATTTTCAGTATTTATTTTATTGAATTTCAAATAGTTATATTTTCATAATTTAATAACATAAAATTCTTAAAAAAAACACTATGAACAACGCTTTATTTACATTCGAAAGTCCAAAAAACGAGCCAATACAACAATTTGCAAAAAATAGCAAAGAACGCTCAGCGCTTGTTGAAGAGTTAAAAAGGCTATCATCAGGACAAATTGAAATTCCTTTAATTATTGGCGGTAAAGAGATTCGTACAGGTAAAACCATTGATGTGGTTATGCCACACAATCATAAACATGTTTTGGCAAAATGCCACCAAGCAAGCGAAAAAGAGATTGCTTTAGCTATTGACGAAGCGCTAAAAGCTAAAAAGGATTGGGAAAATCTTTCATGGGTTGAACGCTCTTCTATAATGTTAAAAGTAGCCGAACTTCTTTCAAAAAAACATCGAAGTTTAATGTTAGCAGCAACCATGTTAGGACAGAGTAAAAATCCGTACCAAGCTGAAATTGACGCTACTTGCGAAAATATTGATTTTCTGAGATATAATGCACACTTTGCATCTCAAATATATGCAGGTCAACCTAAATCGTTAGAAACCCAACTAAACAGATTAGAGTATCGCCCATTGGAAGGTTTTGTTTTTGCGGTTACCCCGTTTAATTTTACATCAATAGCATCGAACTTGAACGGTTCTCCGGTTTTAATGGGTAATGCTACTATTTGGAAGCCAGCAAGCACTGCTCTATTTTCAAATTATTTTATGATGAAAATTTTCCAAGAGGCAGGAGTACCCAGCGGTGTAATTAACTTTGTTCCTGCTCGCGGATCATTAATTGGTGATGTTATTACCAAACATAAAGATTTAGCAGGAATACACTTTACAGGCTCGAATGGCACATTCAATCAATTGTGGAAAGCTGTCGGACAAAATATTGAAAACTATACCTCATATCCCAAACTTGTTGGCGAAACAGGAGGAAAAGATTTTATTTTTGTTCACAATTCTGCTGATCCACAAGAAGTTGCTACAGCCATTATCGCAGGAGGATTTGAGTATCAGGGACAGAAATGTTCAGCAACATCTCGTGTTTACATACCTAAATCAATGTGGGCAGAAGTAAAACAAAAACTTCAAGAGCAAATTGCAGAGATTAAGGTTGGAGATGTAACCGATTTTAGCAATTTTATGAATGCTGTTATTGACGAAAAATCATTCGACAATATAATGAGCTATATCGACTTTGCGAAAAAATCGTCAAGCTGTAAAATTATTACAGGAGGTACTGGCGATAAATCTGTTGGATACTTCGTTCAACCAACAATTATCGAAACAACCGACCCATATTTTAAAACAATGCAAGAAGAGATATTCGGACCAGTTGTCACAATATATGTTTACGATGACAAAGAGTATGAACAAACATTAGAGCTTTGCAACAAGACATCAATATATGGCTTAACAGGAGCTGTTTTTGCAAACGACCGTTATGCAGTTGTTAAAGCATACAATACTCTTCGCTATGCTGCGGGTAACTTCTATATTAATGACAAGCCATCGGGTGCAGTTGTCGGATTGCAACCATTTGGAGGCTCACGAGCTTCAGGAACCAACGACAAAGCCGGAGCAAGCACAAATCTTTTAAGATGGGTAAGCCCACGTGCTATTAAGGAAACTTATATCCCGGCTAACACATTTAAAATGCCTTTTATGGAGATTTAAAGTCTTAGTTAAACAAACTATCAAAAAGGGTCTTGGTAATAAAACTAGACTCTTTTTGTTTTAAACCCAAAACTGTGAAAATTTGGCGATAGAGGATACAGGGTACAAGTTGCGTGGTGCAAGGAGAAAGTCGGCGGTGCGCCGAGTGGAGTATTTCAATGGTTATTGAGCCTGTATTTCGACAAGCTCAACAACCATCGAAACACTTCGCTAAGTGCAAGTATTGCTAATTGCTTTTAACTTTTAACTTTTAACTTTTAACTTTTAACTCAATAAATGATTGCAAAAGTTAACTATATTTGTAGTCTGCTTAACCTTTGTACGCTCTTGGCAAAATATTTAATTTACTAAAAATGAAACTCATTTTGCGATTATATCGTTTTACGCTTCTCATCGGTTGCTTCTTTACGCTACCAATTGGTTATGCTATGAACAATGAGCTCGATAGTTTACGTACAGCGTACCTACATGGAGACGATAGTGTAAGTTTCGATGCGTTAAACGGTATTATAGTATATTATCGCAATGTGGACATTGATTCTGCAAAATTTTATCTCAAAGAACTTTACAGTTTATCAAGTGGTAATAATTTTTATAGACTTGGAAATAGCCAATTGTTAGACGGCTCTATTTATCACCGACAAAATTTGTACGATAGCGCCGAAATGCTATATAATATGGCTTTAAAAACTTTTTCGATCGCAAAATACCCGAAAGGAATTTGCTCCTGTTTAAATAATTTAGGTGTACTTTCTCGAGAACAAGGCGATTATAAAAAAGCAGGCGAATATCATTTTCGCCATTTAAGAATAGCAGACAGCTTGAAAGACAAAAAAGAGCTTTCAAGAGCACACATAAACATTGGTTTGTTATTACAAGACCAAGAACAATATGATGAAGCTTTAAAGTATTACAATATAGCCCTTGCAATAAAGAAAGAGCTTAACGACAAACAAGGAGAGGCTCTACTGTATAACAATATTGGTATAATTTACTACTGCTTGGAAAATTATGATAATGTGCTTGATAATTTCAAACGTGCTCTTGCTATATTTCGCGAATTGAATGATTTACGAGGACAAGCAATGCCATATTTTAACATTGGAGAGATATATTTTGAGGAAAAACGAGATTATGAAAAAGCGCTTTACTATTACAAAAAATCTTATGATATAGAGCTTGCAATAAATGATATTAATGGACAAGCTTCATCTCTTAGCAGAATGGGCGCATGTTACTCCGCTTTAAAAAACTATAAGGAAGCCATCCGCATACAACAACAGGCTTTGAGCATGTTACGCGAAATAAACACACCAACACAAGTATCTACGGTACTAAAAGACTTGTCAGCGACATACGAAAAAATTGGTAGTTATAAAAAGGCATTAGACTATTATAAAGAGTACACTTTAATACACGATTCTTTAGTTAGTAAGACAAACGTACAACAAATAGCCTTATTAAAAGAGCAGTACGAATCTGATAAAAAAGACCAAGAAATATTGCAATTAAGCAATGAGAGATCGTTGCAAAAACTTGAGTTAGAGAGCCATTTAAAAGACATAAGATCTCGAAACGCTTTATTAATTGTTGCAGCTATATTCATGGTGATTATAACATTTGCAGGCTATTCGCTGCTAAAACTATATAAACAAAGTAAAAATTTGAATGATTCTTTAGCTGTAAAAAACAGCATTATAGAAAAAAAGAACAGTCAATTATCTGTAATGTATGATAGCATTAAAAAAACATCAGAGACCAAAGAGCTTTTCCTGTCAAATGTTGCCAATGATTTAAAAACTCCTTTAAACGTAATTAACACTTTTTCGACTCAACTTTTATCATCTCAAATTGATGATAATCAACGATATTTTTTAGAGCAAATCAGACATTCATCAGATGACTTATTGGCTCTATTAAACAACTTAATAACTTACAATAAATTTAACGCAGGAGTTCTCAATATAGAAAAACTACCATTTTTAATTGAAAATATTGTTAGGTTTTTGCAAAATAGTTACGAACAAAAAGCTGTAGAGAAAAACATTAAATTTAAAGTTGAATGCAAATACGGGAACGATAAAATAATCATCTCCGACCAGATTCGTATAATACAAATATGTATCATTCTTATTGATAATGCCATTAAAAACTCCTTTTCAGGAGACTCTATTGAATGTTATTTTTTTGTAATAAAGAACGACACATTGCAAATTACTGTAATAAACAGCGGATATCGCATCAGTGAAGATATATTATCAGCCTCTCTTTCAGACTTTAATGCTTCAGTACAGTCAGAGCAATCAGATATTAGTCTCGAAATTAATATAGCTCGTAACTTAGTAGAACTCTTTGGTGGTACACTTAATATAGATTCTCACGAAAACAAAGGAACGACTTTCAGTATTAATATTCCAATTGAATTAAAAAAACCTACTGATTTAACAACAACACAGTTTAATAAATTAGCTGTTAGCGCCAAGTTTTATAATATTCTAATCGTTAATGAAAGCTACGAAAAGACAACTACCATTTTGAATGTATTAAATGCTCATGACCAAAACATTATTATTGACTGCGCAGATAGCGAAGAAAAAGCAGAGCTTTTATTACAAAAAAACAGATACGATATAGTGTTTATCGATGCATTAATGCACACTACTGAAAATCAAAGCTTTCCTGATTTTATAAAAACAAAATTAAGTTCTGACAATACACCAAAACTTTTAATTGGTACTGTTAATAACACAAATTTAGAAAAGGAGATTTATACTGAATATAGCGGTTTTGATGATTATATATTTAGTCCGTTTAATCCACAAAAATTGATCTCATTTTATGAAAATGTAAAAACAGTTTCTGAAACAAGCGAAGGAACAGAAACTATAGACGATAGAACATTGTTGCAAACTGTTTTTGCTGGCAACAATAAAGAAGAAATTCAGAAAACATTAGACTTTATTAATCATGAACTTAATCCACACCTGTTTAAGCTAAAATTTGCGATGAAAGAAGAGTCTAAACAAGAGATGAAAACAACACTGTCGTTTATCAAAAGCAACCTTTACTACATAGATGACCCTGAATTAAATAAGTCGATAACAAATTTAGAAATAGCTATTGCTAAAAACGACACAATAAAGATTGAATCTGAATTTGAAAGTTTGCAAAATAGATGCAATGCACTGCAATTAGCAATTAACAATGCTTGCTCTGAGTGAAACGTTGCATTGAGCGAAGCGGTGCATTGAGCGTAGTCGAAATGTCGAAATGTCGAAATGTGTCGAAGTGAACAATGAGCAATTATCAATTAGCAATGGTATTATGTGCTTTTTACGAAAAAATAATTTATTAAAAATGAAGCCTATTTTGCAATTATATCGTTTTACGTTACTCGTTGGTTACTTCTTGTTTTTGACAATTAGTTCTGTTTCAGGCAACAAAATCGACAGTTTGCGTACAGCTTATACACAAGGAGACGATAGTGTTAAATTCGAGGCTCTAAGTGATATGGTGGTTTACTATCGCAATGTTGACATCGATTCCGCAAAATTATATCTTAAAACACTTTATGGTTTATCAACCGACAACAATTTTTTTAGACTCGGGAGTTGCCAATTGTTAGATGGCTCTATTTATCATCTGCAAAACTTGTACGACAGTGCAGAAATGTTGTATAATACTGCTTTAAAAACTTTCTCAGCAGCAAAATACGCAAGAGGAATAAGTTCATGTCTGAACAATTTAGGGGCGCTTTTCCAAGATCGAGGCAATTATAAAAAAGCAGGTGAATATCTTTTTCGTCATTTAAGATTGGCTGATAGCTTAGGAAATAAAAAAGAACTTTCAACTGCACACACTAACATTGGCTTACTACTGCACCAGCAAGAACAATATGAAGAAGCTCTAAAATACTACAATATATCACTTGCTTTAAAAAAGGAGCTTAACGATAAACGAGGTGAGGCTCTATTGTATAACAATATTGGGATAACACACTATTATTTAAAAAATTATGACAATGTACTTGATAATTTCAAACACGCTCTCGCTATATATCAAGAACTTAACGATTTACGGGGACAGGCGATGCCATATTATAATATTGGGGAGATATATTTTGAAGCAAAACAAGACTATAGAAGTGCACTTTACCATTACAAAAAATCTTATGACATAGAACAAGCGATAGGTGATATTAATGGACAAGCCTCTTCACTTAACAGAATGGGCGCATGTTATTCTGCTTTAAAAAACTATGAGGAAGCAATTCGCGTGCAGCAACAAGCTTTACAAATGTTGCGCGAAATAAACACACCAGTACAAATATCTTTTGTACTGCACGACTTATCTTCGACTTTTGAAAAAATTGGAGATTTTAAAAATGCTTTAAAAAATTATAAGGAATTCTCTTTAATACAAGATTCGTTAGTTAGTCTAACAAACTTACAACAAATAGCTAAACTTAAAGAAGAGTACGAGACAAGCAAAAAGGACCAAGAAATATCGCTATTAAATAGTGAAAAATCGTTGCAAAGACTTGAGTTAGAGAGCCGGTTGAAAGATATCAGATCTCGTAACATTTTGTTAATTGTTGCTGCCATATTTATGGCAATCACAACTTTTGCAGGCTACTTATTACTAAGGTTATATAGACAAAGTAATAGTTTGAATGATGCTTTAACTACGAAAAACAACATTATAGAACAAAAGAACAGTCAACTGTCTGTAACGTATGATAGCGTTAAAAAAATATCAGGGATTAAAGAACTTTTCCTCTCTAATGTCGCTAATGATTTAAAAACTCCTTTAAACGTAATTAACACCTTTTCGACTCAACTTTTATCATCTCAAATTGATGATAATCAACGATATTATTTAGAGCAAGTTAGATATTCATCAGATGACTTATTGGCTCTATTAAACAACTTAATAACTTACAATAAATTTAACGCAGGAATTCTCAATATAGAAAAACTACCATTTTTAATTGAAAATATTGTCAGGTTTTTGCAAAATAGTTACGAACAAAAAATTGTAGAGAAAAACATTACATTTAAAGTTGAATGCAAATATGGGAACGATAAAATAATCATCTCCGACCAAATTCGTATAATACAAATATGCACCATTCTTATCGATAATGCCATTAAAAACTCCTTTTCAGGAGACACTATCGAATGTTACTTTTTCATAATAAAAGACGACACATTGCAAATTATCGTTAAAGAGAGCGGATATGGTATTAATGAAGATTTATTATCTACCTCACTTTCAGACTTTAACGCTTTGGCACAGTCAAATCAATCGGATTTTAATCTTGAAATAAATATAGCTCGTTACTTAGTGGAACTTTTTGGTGGTACATTTAATATAGATTCTCAAGAAAACAAAGGAACGACTTTCAGTATTAATATTCCAATTGAATTAAAAGAACAAACTGATTTAACAACAAAGTTTGACAAATTTGTTGTTAACACTGAATTTTATAATGTACTAATTATTAATGAAAGCTACGAAAAGATAACTACCATTCTGAACGTATTAAATGCTTACGACCAAAACATTATTTTTGACAGTGCGGATAGCGGAGAAAAAGCAGAACTTTTATTGAAAAAAAACAGATACGATATAGTGTTTATAGACGCATCAATGCACACTGCTGAAAATCAAGACTTCTCAGATTTTATAAGAACAAAATTAAGCTCTAACAATGTCCCAAAACTTTTAATTGGCACTGTTAATAACACAAATTTTAAAAAAGAGATTTCTACTGAATTTAGCGGTTTTGATGACTATTTATTTAGTCCGTTTGATCCACAAAAATTGATCTCATTTTATGAAAATATGAAAACAGTTTCTAAAACCAGAAAAGATCTGGAAGCAGCCGATGTTAGAACACTGTTACAAACTGTTTTTGTTGGCAATAATAAAGAAGAAATTCAGAAAACATTAGACTTTATTAATCACGAACTTAATCCACACCTGTTTAAACTAAAATTTGCGATGAAAGAAGAGTCTAATAAAGAGATGAGAACAACACTGTCGTTTATCAAAAGCAACCTTTACTACATAGATGACACTGAATTAAATAAGTCGATAACAAATTTAGAAAAAGCTATTGCTAAAAACGACAAAATGAGGATTGAATCTGAATTTGAAAATTTGCAAAATATATGCAATGCACTGCAATTAACAATTAACAATTAACAATGCTTGCACCTTTTCTTTCTAATTTCTAATTTCTAATTTTATTTTGTGGTACGCTTTATGTTTCTACATCTTTCGCAAAAACATATAAATTACCAAGATGAAACCTATTTTACAATTGTATCGTTTTACATTACTCGTTGGTTACTTTTTCTTGTTAACAATCAGTTCTGTTTCAGGCAACGAAATCGACAGTTTACGTGCAGTTTATAAACAAGGAAATGATAGTGCAAAATTCGAAGCCCTAAGTGATATAGTAGTCTATTATCGCAATGTTAACATCGATTCTGCGAAATTTTATCTCAAAGAGCTTTATAGTTTATCAACAGAGAATAATTTCTATAGACTTGGAAAAGCCCAAAGATTAGACGGCACCATATACCATATGCGAAATCTATACGATAGCGCAGAAACATTGTATAATAGGGCTTTAAAAACATTTTCAACGGCAAAAATTTTAAAAGGAGTAAGCTCATGTTTAAATGATTTAGGTTTACTTTATCAAGATAGAGGCGACTATAAAAAAGCAGGCGAATATCTTTTTCGTCATTTAAGATTAGCCGACAGCATAGGAAACAAAAGGGAACTTTCAACTGCATACACCAACATTGGTTTACTGCTTTATCGGCAAAAACAACTTAAAGAAGCCATTAGGTACTACGAAATAGCCCTTGAACTGAAAAAGGAGATTAACGACAAACAAGGCGAAGCTCTATTGTATAACAATATTGGCGTAGCACACTACTATTTAGAAAATTATGACCGTGTACTTGATAATTTCAAACATGCTCTCGTTATATATCGAGAACTGAATAATTTGCGAGGGCAAACAATGTTATATTATAATGTTGGAGAGATATATTTTGAAAAAAGACAAGACTACGAAAGAGCGCTTTACCATTATAAGAAATCTTATGACATACAACTTGCAATAGGCGATATTAGCGGACAATCCGCTTCTCTAAACAGAATAGGCGCATGTTATTCTGCTTTAAAAAACTATGATAAAGCTATTTACGTACAACAACAAGCTTTGCAAATGTCGCGTGAAATAAATACACCAGTACAAATATCTGCGGCGCTAAAAGGTTTGTCATCCACGTATGAAAAATCAGGTGATTATAAAAACGCACTAAAATGTTATAAAGAATACACCCTAATACATGATTCTTTAGTCAGCGAAACAAACATACAACAAGTAGCCAAACTTAAAGAAGAGTACGAGACAGATAAAAAAGACCAGGAGATATCGCGATTAAACACCGAAAAAGCTTTGCAAGACCTCAAATTAGAGAGCCATTTAAAAGATATCAGATCCCGAAACATTATGCTAATTGCTGCTGTTGTGTTCATAGCAATTGTAATTTTCGCCGGCCATTCATTACTAAAACTATACAGACAAAGCAAGAATTTGAATAATACCTTGACCCTGAAAAATAAAGTTATCGAACAAAAAAACAGCCAGTTGTCGGTAATGTACGATAGCGTAAAAAAAATATCAGAAATTAAAGAACTTTTCCTTTCTAATGTTGCAAATGATTTGAAAACCCCTTTAAACGTAATTAGCGCTTTTTCCAACCAACTTTTAACATCTCAAATTGATGATAGCCAGCAATATTACTTAGAGCAAGTAAAACATTCATCTGATAACCTATTGTCCTTGTTAAACAACTTAATAACCTACACAAAGTTTAATGCGGGAATACTAAGTTTGGAAAAACTTCCATTTACAATTGAAAATATTGTTAGGTTTTTGCAAAATAGTTACGAACAAAAAGCTGCCGAGAAAAATGTTACATTTAAAGTTGAATGCAAGCACGGACACGATAAAATAATCATCTCCGACCAAATTCGTATAATACAAATATGTACAATCCTTATTGATAATGCTATTAAAAACTCCTTTTCAGGAGACTCAGTTGAATGTTACTTTTTTATAATAAAAGAGGACAAATTGCAAATTTCCATAACATTCAGCGGATACGGAATTGATGAAGATGTATTATCTACTTCTATTTCAGATTTTAACACTTCATTGCAGTCAGACCTATCGGATGTTAATCTTGAAATAAACATTGCTCATCGCTTGGCAGAACTTTTTGGTGGTACACTTAACATTGATACCCACAAAAACGAGGGAACAACTTTTAATATCAATATTCCAATTGAATTAAAAAAAGTTGCAGACCATACAAAACAAATTAACAAGTCAGTTATTAGTACCAAATTTTATAATGTTCTAATAGCTAACGAAAACCAAGAAAAGACAACTACCATTTCAAACATACTAAACGCTCACAACCCAAACACTATTTTTGACTGTGCTGATAGCGGTGAGAAAGCGGAACTTTTATTGAAAAAAAACAGATACGATATAGCATTTATCGATGTACTAATGCATACTGCTGAAAATCAGGGCTTCCCGAATTTTATAAAAACAAAATTAAGCTCTGATAATGCCCCAAAACTTTTAATTGGTACCGTTAGTGATAAAAATGTGGAAAAAGAAATTTCAGCTGAATATAGCGGTTTTGATGATTATATTTTTAGTCCATTAGATCCACAAAAATTGATTTCACTTTATGATAATCATAATGCAGGCTCCAACGCAACTGAAAGCATTGAAACCACTGATAATGACACAATATTACAAAACGTTTTTGCTGGCGACAATAAAACAAATATTCAGGAAACGTTAAACTTTATTAATCACGAACTAAGCGAACACTTGTTTAAACTAAAATATGCCATAAAAGAGGAATCTAAGCAAGAGATGAAAACAATACTGACATTTATTAAAAGCAACCTTTACTATATAGCTGATGATAAATTAAATAAGTTGTTGGAAAAATTAGATAAAGCTATTGTTAAAAACGATAAAATAAGGATTGAATCTGAGTTCGAGAATCTGCAAATTAGATGCAATGCACTGCAATTAGCAATTAGCAATGTTTGCATTGAGTGAAGCGGTGCATTGAGCGTAGTCGAAATGTCGAAATGTTGAAGCGAGCAAAATGCAATGAACAATTAGCAATTTTTTAATTGCTTGTACCATTCACCAACCAACATTCACTTTGTACCTCAATTGTTGATTACACATTGTTAATTGCTATTTGTCTTCTACAGATTTCAAATAATTCTCAGCTTTCTCCTTATCTCTTTTTATTTGTGATCTTAGTTCGTCAATAGAATTAAACTTCATTTCACTGCGAAGTCGTTCCAAAAACTCCACCCTTATTGTTTTATCGTACAAAACGTCACTAAAATCAAAAATATGTACTTCAATGGTTGGTTGAGATATATTATTAATAGTTGGTCTTACTCCGTAATTTAAAATTCCATGTTTTATTTGATTGCCAATCAAAATCTTAACAATATAAACACCTTGTAATGGTAGTAGCTTATCTATTGATAATGGCTGCAAATTAACAGTTGGGAACCCTATCTTCCTACCTAACTGTTGACCATAAATAACGTTTGCTGTAAAACCATAATTATATCCTAAGAGCTTGGCTGAATGAGAAACATTACCTTCGAAAAGTAGCTTTCTAATCCTTGAACTACTAAGATGTTCTCCGGGATAAAGCTCTGGAGCATTGTAAACCTCAATTGATTTTTTTTCAGCAAATGCTTTCACTTTTTCAAAAGTTCCCTCTCCACCCACACCAAAGCGATGATTGTAGCCCATAACTATTTTTTCTGCTCTTAGCCTTGTTTTAAGAATCTTGTCAACAAAATCGTTATATTTCAATGTCGATATATTGGCGTCGAAGGGGATTTGAACAATAGCATCAACATTAGTCTTCTCTTTTATCAACTCTATTTTTTCATCAAGTGTAGTTAACAACCTAAAGTCTGTACGCATTTTAAAAAAAAGCTGCGGATGATTTTTAAAAGTTAGAACCACAGATGGCAAATTACTCCTTTGTGCTAACTCAAACAAATAGTTTAATACTGAAACGTGTCCAATATGAACGCCGTCAAATGCTCCCACTGACACGGCACATGAACCAAGATCAAAATCATCTATCGAACTAAATAATATCACAATATCTGTTTTTGAGGTGTCAAAAATAATTAAAAAGAACCACATGCCAATGGACAATTAATAATTGGAATACGGAACACACAGATTAAGCAGGATTGCATAAATTAAATTAAAATATCTAAGTACATGACAAAAATTTAAAATTATTTGTATGTTATTGTAAATGAGGGGTTTGAGAAACATATAACAAATAGTTTTACTCGCTAATCGAGCAGAGCCTCAATACTCCGCTCAAAGACCACTCTTCGACAGGTTCAGTGACTGTGATACGTCGGCTGAGTTTATATTTCGACAAGCTCAATAACCGTCGAAGCCAAAGTCATAGGCAACCTATAATGAAAGGTCGCTTCGACAAGCTCAACGACCGAGTATGTCGCATTATTCACGCAGGTTATGTTTTCAATATTCAGACACATGCATTGTGTCTATACACCCAAATCTCTCACACCATCACGATCAACGCATCATTAATTGTTTTTTTTGTCATGTACTAAGTTAAAATATATTAAGTTGAAAATCATTAATTGTAGCGCTTATCGAAGAGAAGACATATTGTTTAAACATGTAATCTTAAGCATGTACAAAACTCTGAAAAACCAACGCAATTATTAAATAATTTTGTTATCTTTGAAATAGTTGCACATAAGGTAATTGTAAAAAAAATTATGCAATATTATTTGTCATGTAATACCAATCGTAATTTAAAAAAGGTCCAATCTTTTTTAAATTTTACAATGGTAAATACCGATATAACAGACACATAGTCCAAACAAACAATAGTGATGTTTGGACTATAGTAGATGTCATGTCGGTATAAATACAACAATTTTTACGTTCTCAAACTATTTTCTGTTTTGAGAAAAAGAGAATTTGAACTTGTATCAATTTTTATTCATTAATTTTAAAACCGAACAATTATGAGAAAATCTATTCTATTATTCGTGCTACTTTTTAGTACATTCTTTGGAGTAAGAGCACAACAATTGGGAGTCACGACTTACAACTCATTGTCAAAGGTAATTGATGGTTATACAGATGGCGAAAAAACCTGCGATCCTGCTACAAACGTCAAAGCTGTGGCACAAGGCTCGAGTATAAGTATAACTTGGAATGGTCCAGAAATTCTGTTCTTCGACGATTTTGAGAGCGGAAACTTAAACAAATGGACACTCGTTGACAATGATGGAGATAATGAGAACTGGCAAATTCAGAACGGCATTACCGAAACCGGTTATTATATGGCTAGTTCATGGTCATGGGACAGTAATCCTCTTGATCCTGACAACTGGATGATTTCTCCGCTGGTTGATGGCGCCGTAGCCGTCCAATATTATGTAGCTACTAACGATCTCTACCCCGATCATTACGCTATTATGGCATCTTCAACAGGTAATGCCGTAAGCGACTTCACTCTTGTGTTCGAGGAAACAGTTCCCACTTCTAAGGAAGACGGCAAAGGCGTGAGAAGTACAACTACCTCAGTTGACGACCGTGGATTGACCCCTTGGATTGAAAGAAATATCACATTGCCCGCAGGAACTAAATACGTTGCCTTCCGCCACTACAATAGCTACAACAACAACTTTCTGTATGTTGACGATGTAACCATATCAGGTGATGCATCTACAAGCAACTACAGTTTCACCATCACTAAAAACGGCGCTGAAATTGCAACAGGAGTTACAGAAACTGCTTATACAGATACCGATGTTGCCAATGGCACATACGAATATTGTGTGAAAGTAGTTTATACAAACTGCACATCAGTGCCCGCTTGTGCGACACCTGTTACTGTTCATAATCCCGTTACCAACGTACAAGCTATAGTGGAAGGTTCGAACGTAAACGTAACATGGGATGCTCCGATGAAAGGAAGAGAGGCTATTTTGGATCGTGAATACACCTATACTATCACAAGAGATGGAGATGAAATAGCAACGGGAGTTACAGAAACTGCTTATACCGACACCGATGTTGTTAACGGTACGTATGTATATTGTGTGAGGGTTGTTTATCCAGGCTATACATCTGATCGGGCATGTGCAGCGCCTGTTATTGTACTCAACTGCGATCCTGCCACAAACGTTCAAGCTGTAGCACACGGCTCTACAGTAAACTTAACCTGGGATGCTCCAACAGACGCTGGTGGTGACAACAACATTACCATAACCTACGGTTTTGAAGGTGATATTGAAGCAGACGGATGGGATATTCACTCTTTCAATACTTCTGATACTTGGCGACAAGTTGGCACTATTGAATACCCTTCAGGAAATGTTTATCCTCACGAAGGTTCTTTCCAAATGCAGTGTCATTGGGATAATGGAGATCAAAATGAGTGGTTGATTTCACCAAGGTTTGCTCTTCCTGCGCAAGCTAACCTCACTTTCTGGACGTACTTAACCTGTGGCTCTACACATGCAGACCACTACTATGTAAAGATCTCAATCGACAATGGTTTTAGCTGGACAGAATTATGGGATGCCTCAACACAACCAGCAGGAATAAACCACTATGACGAAGCTATTAACATTAGCCTTGCTGAATACGCAAATCAAAACATAAAATTAGCATGGCACGCATTGGCTACAGGAGGACTTTATTACGCATGGTTTGTCGATGATATTACAATTTCCGGCGTAGCAACAGAAGATTACACTTACACAGTTACAAGAGACGGAGTTGAAATTGCAAACGGACTTACAGAAACTAATTATATTGATGAAAATGTTGCCAGCGGTACACATAACTATTGTGTAGAAGTTGTTTACAACACCTGTACTTCGGTACCTGCTTGTGCTACTGTAGTAGGCATTGAAAACGATTCTTTTAGTAAGATAAAAGTATATCCTAATCCCGCTACAGATAACATAACCATAGAATGTGCTGAAAACATAAATAAAGTAGAAATTTTCGACGTTCTTGGAAGGATGGTTATGAGTAACAAAAATGTTCTAAGTAAAACTAATATTGATATATCTTCGTTTGTTAATGGGGTCTATTTTTTAATAGTTCATACTGCAAACGAAAAAGGCGAGTATAGAGTAATTAAACAATAAAAAACGTAGAGATGTCATATTATGGCGTCTCTACATAAGGATTGTTTAAGTGGTTGAAATATAGTGTATTGTGTTATAAAATAGTTCTCCGTATTTCTCGTTTAGATTAGGCACATTTTTATTTTACGCAAGATTATTTGAATTTTTTTTGATTTATTGAAATAGAATTTATATCTTTATGGCTTGTGAAATAGAATAAAAATTATGGAAGTTAAAAAGAATCCACAGGCTGATTTAGAGCGACATAAATCAACCTTCACCCAAATAGGTTTGGTTGTTGTGTTGGGATTTATGCTAATTGCTTTTAACTGGACAACTAAAGAACGTTCTGTTGGCGATTTAGGTGTTGTCGTGGCTATTGACTTAGAAGAGGAGATGATAGCTACCGAAAGAGAAGAAGAACCCGAACCACCGCCACCACCACAAGAACAGCAACAACAAGATGTAATTGAAGAGTTAATTGTTGTTGAAAACACAGAAGATGTTGCTAGTATTGATATTGATACAGAGGCAACTGAACACACTATGATTACTCAAACTGAAATTAAAGTTCAAGCAGAGGAAATTGTGGAAGATGAACCAGAAATATTTTTGGTAGTTGAAGAACAACCAGAATTTCCTGGCGGAATGGAAGCATTAAATGAATATCTTAGGACAAACATGAAATATCCACAAATTGCTAAAGAAAATGGTATTTCTGGTAGGGTTTGGTTAAATTTTGTTGTCGATGACAAAGGAAGAATTACAAAGATAAAAGTTGCAAGAAGTGTTGACCCAGCATTAGATGCTGAAGCAATAAGAGTTGTTCAAAGCATGCCACAATGGAAACCAGGAAAACAAAGTGGAAGACCTGTGTATGTTAGTTTCAACTTACCCGTTAATTTTGTTCTGCAGTAATTATTTTTTTCATTTTAAGTTTTTTAAGTTAAAGCTCCGAATAGAATAAATTCGGAGCTTTTTTGCCGTATCATCGTAGAGACATCATGTCATACCAATTGTAATTTTATTAATGGTCCAATCTTTATAAAATTTTTCTTAGTACATGACAAAAATTTAAAATTATTTGTATATTATTGTAAATGAAGGGTTTGAAAAACATGTAACAAATAGTTTTACTCGCTAATCGAGCAGAGCCTAAATACTCCGCTTGAAGACCACTCTTCGACAGGTTCAGTGACTGTGATACGTCGGCTGAGTTTATATTTCGACAAGCTCAATAACCGTCGAAGCCAAAGTCATAGGCAACCTATAATGAAAGGTCGCTTCGACAAGCTCAGCGACCGAGTATGTCGCATTATTCACGCAGGTTATGTTTTCAATATTCAGACACATGCATTGTGTCTATACACCCAAATCTCTCACACCATCACG
>Ga0208694_1001998_pt1 | contig 22852 bp, 16 predicted proteins | sample AD_UKC078_MetaG_FD_184442 | JGI IMG/M metagenome (GOLD analysis project Ga0208694, IMG submission 184442) | Active sludge microbial communities of municipal wastewater-treating anaerobic digesters from USA - AD_UKC078_MetaG (SPAdes) (version 2) | ecosystem: Engineered > Bioreactor > Anaerobic >...
CAGGGGCGCTTAGCCCCTCACCCAGAATAGTCTTGTTATGTTCTTTGTTTATATGTTAAAAAGTAAGGTAGATGGAAGTTTTTATATAGGTTATACTAGGGACCTTAGACGACGTTTCAAAGAACATAACGATGGGGAAAATATATCAACTAAACACAAAGCACCGCTTGAGTTGATATATTATGAGGCTTACAAAAGCGATCGTGATGCAAGGTATAGAGAAAGTAATTTGAAAAAACATGCTCAGGCGTTAAAAGCGCTGAAAGAGAGAGCTCAGAATAGCTTAGCATGAGACTATTCTGGGTGAGGGGCGATTAGCTCAGTTGGCTAGAGCGTCTCATTGACGTTGAGAAGGTCAGAGGTTCAAGTCCTCTATCGCCCACAAAAATCCCGCTCTGGCGGGATTTGTTGGTGATAAGCAACTGAACTGCTTCAGTTGCGTGAGAACTTGAACGCCGGAGCGGTCTCCACCTAGCAAGGCGGAGCAGCGAGGCGGTGCCCAGCCCGACGAAGCGCGACAGGCGCGAGGAGAGGCGCGGGAAAGTCCTCTATCGCCCACAAAAACAAAATTTGGCTCCCCATTTCCTTATCCACTTATTCCATGGATTATTAGGGGGTAATTTACTATAATAAATTCATAAACTAAGTTAACTAAAAAATTATGGTATTCCTTACTTTTATTGGCGGGGTGGTAGTTCTAGTTCTTGTGCTCAACCTTCGAGATCGCGTACAAAAATTAGAGCAACTTATTGAAAGTGGTGTAGTTCAACAGACATCAGAGCAAGGCTATCAGCCATCCTCCGAGCAACCGGAAAAACAACCGCTCGCGATTCCGGGTCCGTTGTTTGATTACGTCAAACAACAACTACAACTAGGCACGGACCGAGAGAAGATTAAAAACTCTCTTTTGTCTAATGGTTGGCAAATATCTGATGTTGAAAAAGCTTTCAGCGCGGTAATTGCCCAAACCCAAGTTCAAGCTCAAACATTAAGGCCACTGGTCATGCCAGAACAAACAGGACCAACCATGTCTCAAAAATTCATTGGGTGGCTTAAGGAAGATTGGCTCCTCAAACTTGGAGCACTTCTTTTACTTATCGGCTTTGGTTGGCTTACGACCTACGCGTTCCTTAACGACTGGATTGGACCAATGGGCCGGATTGCGCTTGGGGTTATCGCCGGGTCTATTTTTATCTTGCTCGGCTATTGGAGAATAAAAAAATATCTCGCCCAAGGCGGTATCTTCCTGGTTCTTGGTTCAACTACAATTTTGCTAACTATTTTTGCAGCCAGGACAGTCTACGGTTTTTTCACCCCCTTTTCCGCGCTTATTGTAATGTTCCTGAGTACCGCCTTTGTGGCGCTTGCCAGTGTCAAATACAATAGCCGCGCCCTTTCACTGTTGAGCTTAACGCTGGCGGGAATCGCGCCTCTACTAACAAAATCCCCAGCGACAGACCACGTGGGGCTTTTCGCTTATTTGTTTGTTGTTATTCTTGGCGCAATTTGGATAGTCGCGTTAACCGGGCAAAGGGAACTTACGGCAGCTTCACTTATTATCGTTTCCGCCTACAGCGCGCCACACCTCCTTTCCCCGTTTTCATTTCCTTTGGTGGATACTCAAACCTTACTCTTGTTTGCTTACGCGTTCGCCACATTGTTCTTCTTAACGAACACTGCCGGTCTGCTCAAATTAAAGGGTAAGGACATTGTCCCCGACCTGATAGCCGCCGCCGGCAATGGACTATTTTTGCTCGCCTGGATTATGACCACCGCGCCGGATGAATGGAAAAGTTTAATCATTGCCGCGTGGATGGTGGTATTTGCCGTCGGTTCATTTCTGATATTTAGAATCACCCAAAGACAAGAATCTTTTTATGTTTATGCCGGAGTTGGTGTCGCGATGCTGGCCGCGGCGACATCCGCGGAGCTAAGCGGCGCGACTCTTACAATCGCCTACGCAATTGAAAGCGGCGCCATCGCGCTTATTACCTACGTAATATTGCGAAACATAAAAATTGCTGAGAGGACCAGCCTGCTCTTAATCGGTCCAATAATTTTGTCTATAGACAGCTTGACCTCGATATCGTGGTCAAGGAGCGTTGTCCACAAAGACTTCTTTGTGCTCCTGGTGTTAAGCTCAATCATGCTTGGACTTGGCTCATTCTTTTTGCGCCGGGTCAAAGAAATTGATGACAAAGAGCCGCGCAGGATTAATGCCCTGTTGTTGATTGTTGGTTCCGCCTACGCCTTTGTTCTTCTGTGGCTTTCGCTGCACGCCGGACTTCTTAACAACAACAACGCGGTCATGATTTCACTTGTTGTCTATACGATTATCGGCTTAATTACTTATTTCTACGGTCTTGCCAATGGAAAGAGAGGTCTTTATCTTTATGGTGGAGTGCTCGTTGGGTTTGTTATTGGTCGGTTGTTTACCGTTGATATCTGGAAAATGGAACTTGCGGGGAAAATAGTTACTTTCTTCCTTATCGGCGCGTTACTGGTTAGTACCGCCTTTTTAGGAAAGAAAAAACATAACAAGGAAATAATAAATAACTATTAAAATATGAAAAATAAAATTTTAATTTTATCCATTTTCCTCGTTTTCGGTTTTGTCTTCACTGCCGGCGCGCAGGAACCTCAACAAAATTTAATTTTGTCTTTAACAAACGCGTATCGTTTTTACAAAGACGTAGACAACCTCGCCATAAATGTCCCGACCGTTGTGGAAGTTCCGTTGGCAACCGAATTTATTGAACACTTTGACTTTGTCGTTCTCGATAAAACAACCAACTATTTTGAGCCCCATTATTTCAAACAAGAAACATTGGTCAACGAAATACCGATAACAGTAACCACCGCCCCCCATGCTGGCGAGGCAAACAGAATGATAGATAAAGACGCTTGGACCTATGTTGATTTTTCATTGCCGGAGAACGCCCAGGGACAAGTTAAAATTACTTTGACTAGCCCAAGTCCGATTTCTTCGTCCGCCCTAACCATCCTCCTTGACGACAACACGGCATTACCTACTTCCGTAGAGATCCGCGCTTCAGTGGGGGGACAAAACAAAATCGTGGTCGCAAATAAAAAAATGGACCAACAGACTATTCGCTTTCCACAGACAACGTCAAATTGGTGGGAAATCACTTTTAACTATAGCCAGCCGTTACGGATCAGTGAATTACGTTTGGATCAAAGCAACGCGATAAAATCAAATAGTCGCGCCCTAAGATTTCTGGCGCAACCCGGTCATTCCTACCGTGTTTACTTTGACCCAGACCGACCAGCAGAAGCGCCAGTTGGTGAAGCGGGAAATTTGACCTCAGCGCAAGATGTTCTGGTAATCTCTAAAACTTTGACACCCCAAAACAACCCTAATTATGTGATTGCGGATGTTGATAATGATGGGGTACCTGACGTTCTAGATAACTGCGTTTCTGTTAATAACCAAGACCAGCAAGACGTCAACAACAATGGCCGAGGCGACGCATGTGATGATTTTGACCAAGACGGCAGGATAAATTCAATGGATAACTGCCCCGACAATCCCAACCGGGACCAAAAAGATACTGATAGTGATGGGATCGGCGATGCTTGTGATAAAGAAGAAAGCCGAATTACCGAGAAATATCCTTGGATTCCGTGGGTTGGGATTGGATTTGCGGCCATTGTTTTGATTGTGCTCCTGGTTTTGACCGCGCGAGCAACGTATCAGGAAAAACAGGGCGAGAACCAACTATAAGCTTTTCACGGTTTCCATAATTGACTAGCATTAGCAAACAAAGACAAGACAAAGTTGCCAGGCCCCTTTCAATATGGGTTTAGATTTGGTTTAATAAACGCAGGCAAAATCCCTGATACCGTAGTGATGAAAGCCGGCAACCACAAGCTCCCTTAGTTTAACGGATAGAACACGGGCCTCCGAAGCTCGTAATGCAGGTTCAATTCCTGCAGGGAGCACCGCCCTTTAAGAAATAAGCACCCTTAGCTCAGTTGGTTAGAGCGTACGATTCACATTCGTAAGGTCGCAAGTTCAACTCTTGCAGGGTGCACTAAATAACAGGCGCCCAGCCAGGGGCGGTCAAGGCGCCTATTGGCTTGCGTTTTAAACTTGCTTTTTTTATAACCTATGCTAGTATAATCATTGGACGACCTGTTGTCGTCCCGCTCATTGTTGTGGGCCAGCCTTCCTCTCTTCCGAGGCTGGCCTTTTTTATTGCTGGCAAGTCATTTTTTCGTTATAGTTTAACTCTATGATAATTTTAGCGATAGAAACCAGTTGTGACGATACGGGAATAAGTTTGGTCAAAGCCACTGGTGGCTTTAAAAGACCGCAATTTAAAGTTCTCTCCCACAACCTCTCCTCTCAAACACAGATTCATGAAAAATGGGGTGGCGTCGTGCCGGCCTTGGCCAAACGCGAACATGGCCGAAATCTAGTCCCCTTGCTAACCAAAACCCTAAAAGAAGGCGGTTTGCGCCAAGTCACCACACCCCAAAACAGCCCGGCAGATACAAAAAAAATCCGTAAAATTTTAGAGCGCGAGCCCGAATTATTGGAACTTTTTAATAAGGTTATCCCCACCCTCAAAACCCCCAAACTTGACGCTATCGCCGTAACCAAAGGCCCCGGCTTGGAACCGGCCCTTTGGGTGGGTATTAATTTTGCCCGCGCGCTGTCTCTGGTCTGGCGTAAACCGCTAATCCCCGTCAACCACCTGGAAGGGCACCTCTGTGCCGGCTTAGTAAAAGAAAAAGATAAAGACAAAAGAGCAAAGCCCAAAAATCCTCCTCTCAATTTTCCGGCCTTGGCATTGATTGTTTCCGGCGGTCACACTGAATTAGTTTTGACTCATGGCTGGCTCAAATATAAACAAATCGGCGGCACGCGCGATGACGCGATCGGTGAAGCTTTTGATAAAGTGGCGCGGATTCTTGAATTGCCCTACCCCGGGGGACCGCAAATTTCCAAGCTGGCCAAAGAAACAAAGGACCGAAAAGAAAATCCGATCTCTCTGCCTCGTCCAATGATTAATTCGCCGGATTTTGATTTTTCTTTTTCTGGTCTTAAAACCGCTGTTCTTTACCTGGTCCAAAAACTGAAGGCCGAGAACAAATTAGACAAAGAAACAAAGTCTTTCATTGCGGCTGATTTTCAACAGGCTTGTCTTGATGTTTTGTTAGCCAAAACCCAAAAAGCCCTTATCAAATTTAAACCAAGGACCATAATTGTCGGCGGCGGCGTCATCGCCAACCGCGAACTAAGGCAACAATTGACAAGAATGATTGCCCAAAATTTCCCGACTGTCTCCTTGATAATTCCCGAGTTAGGTTACACTACCGACAACGCCACCATGATTGCCGCCGCCGGTTACTTGCAAAGTTTGAGCAAGAAAAAACTGAGAGTGGCGCCGAGGCTCCGCGCTCAAGGTCAAATGCCTTTGAAGTAAAAGGTTTTTTTGTTATTATACTACTGATGAACTCCAAATTTACCAAACCATACAACCCGACCGAAAATGAGTCGGCAATCTATAAATTATGGGAACAAAGCGGCCACTTCAATCCCGATAATTTGCCAAATGTGACCGAGGGCCCATTCACGATTATTATGCCGCCGCCAAACGCCAACGGTCAAATTCACGCCGGCCACGCGTTGTTTCTCACGTTGGAAGATATAATGATTCGCTACAAACGAATGAGGGGCTTTAAAACGCTCTGGCTGCCCGGGACCGACCATGCTGGGTTTGAAACACAAGTCGTCTATGAGAAAAAGTTGGAAAAAGAAGGCCGTTCTCGTTTCAACCTGAGTCGTGAAGAACTTTATGCCGAGATTATGGACTTTGTTCAAGCCAACAAAAAAGCGACCGAGGATGGCATGCGCCAGCTAGGCGCCTCCTGTGATTGGTCTCGTGAAAAATTCACCCTTGACCCTGACATCATTCAAACAGTCTATGCTACTTTTAAACAGATGTTTGATGACGGCTTGGTTTATCGCGGAAAGAGGATAGTCAACTGGTGTACCAAACATCAAACTTCCCTCTCTGACCTAGAAACCTTGAGCGAAGCCAGGAAAGATAAACTTTATTACATGCAATACGGACCGCTAGTCGTCGCGACGGTTCGGCCGGAAACAATGTTTGGGGATGTCGCGTTGGCAGTCAACCCGGACGATGAACGCTATCGCCAATACATCGACCAAGACATCTTAGTTCAAACACCAATTGGCGAACTAAAATTAAAAGTTATCGCTGACGAAGCGGTGGAAAAAGATTTTGGTACTGGCGCGTTGAAAATTACCCCCGCCCACGATGCCAACGACTTTGAAATTGGTCTGCGTCATAATTTACCGTCTGTTGAAGTAATAGACCATTACGGCAAGTTAAATGAAAAGACTGGCAAATATGCCGGCCTTAAAATAGAAGAGGCGCGCGAAGCAGTGGTTAGAGACTTGACTGAGCTAGGGCTCCTCTTAAAAACCGAGGATTACGAACATGATGTCTCAGTTTGCTATAAATGCGGACGTGTAATAGAACCGCGAATTATTCCGCAATGGTTTGTCAAAATGAAAAATTTAGCCGAACAGGCAGTAAAAGCGGTAAAGGATAAAAAAATCCAAATTATCCCCAATCACCAAGAAAAAGTTTTCTGTCATTGGCTTGACAATATTCGCGACTGGAACATTTCACGGCAAATCGCCTGGGGAATTCCCATCCCTGCCAAATTATGTGAAAAATGCGACTACGCCGTGGTAGATATTGAAAACCAAAAAACCGATTGCCCAAAATGCGGAGGTCGACTAATCAAAGACCCGGACACTTTTGACACTTGGTTTTCCTCCGGACAATGGCCCTATGCCACTCTCGGCTACCCAACTGGCGAAGACTACCGGAATTTTTATCCGACCGATGTGATGGAAACAGCTGGCGATATTCTTTTTTTCTGGGTTGCTCGCATGGTAATGTTTGGGCTTTATCGGACCGGCCAAGTTCCTTTCCAAACTGTTTATTTACATGGCTTAGTCCGCGACGCCAAAAATCAAAAAATGTCCAAGAGCAAAGGCAACGTGATTGACCCGGCTGTCATTGCCAGAAAATACGGCACTGACGCCCTCAGAATGGCCTTAGTGACGGGAAACGCCGCTGGAACCGACATGGCCCTGTCTGAAGACAGAATCAAAGGTTATAAACACTTTGCCAACAAAATCTGGAATATTACCCGCTTCATTCTGGAAAATTCCCAGGGCCAAAACTCGCCGGTCGACCTGGTACCAGCTGACGAGAAGTTGTTGGCCGAATTCCGCGCGCTGACCGCTGATATTACCACCGATATGGAAAACTTTCGTTTTCATCTCGCCAGCGAAAAAATCTACCAATACACCTGGCACACTTTGGCCGACGTCATTTTGGAAGAAAGTAAACCGCTAATTTTCGGCAATAATGAGTCGAACCGTCTTTCCCGCCTCTTGACTCTAAATATCATTTTGCTGGATTTGCTAAAGCTCTTGCACCCCTTTATGCCGTTCTTGACCGAAACCATCTGGCAAAGCCTCCCTCAAACCAAAGAAAAAATGCTTCTGACCGCCCGCTGGCCGGAATAATTTTAAAATCACCAGTTATCATCTGTCAATTTAAATTAATTGACAAGTGACAACAAACAAAAACCAATGAGCTTCACCGATTACATAAAAATTTTTATGAAAGCGCTTGACGGTTGGGGTGGCCATTCCATTTTATTTGCCGTTCTCTTTGGTTTGGCGCCAACAATTTTTTGGCTCTGGTTTTGGCTTCAAGAAGACGAGGACAAGCCGGAACCGGCCCGGATGATTCTGAAAACTTTTGTGGTTGGTGGCTTTTCTGTTGTTATTGCTTTTTGCCTAGAACGACTGGTTGCTTTCAATCCCGACATAGCGGGGAACTTTCAATCTTCTCTTTCCGTGGCCGGAATCAAGGCTGCTCTGATTACTCTTTGGCCAATTCTGGCTTGGGCTTTTATTGAGGAGGTGGTCAAATATGCCGCCGCTTACATCGCTGCTTTTCGCAAACAACACTTTGATGAACCGGTTGACGCCATGGTTTATATGATAACGGCCGCCCTTGGTTTCGCCGCCGTAGAAAATTTTTTGTTTTTGTTTTCTACCGCCTTAAGCAGTGGGGCCAGCAGCAGTTCCTTTATCTTCACCGGCAACCTGCGTTTCTTGGGAGCAACCCTTCTCCATGTCGTTACCTCAGCCACGCTCGGCGCTTTCATCGGCTTTTCATTTTATAAGAACTCAAATATAAAAAAAGGGTCTCTCGGTTTGGGGTTAGTGGCCGCCACTGTCTTGCATACTCTCTTCAACTTTTTTATAATTATAGATGAGGGGAAAAATATTTTTGGGGTTTTGGTTTTTCTTTGGATAATTACCACCGTTATTATTTTTGTTTTTGAAGTAGTTAAAAAAGTTGGCGCTAAAAGCTTGCCATCAAACTTATAAATAATCACTAACCTAATCTATGTTTAAAGAAAAAAGATCTTTTTTTGAAAGAATTACCGGCAGTATTTCGGTCAATGACGAAGAGGACGTCGTGACAGTCCCCGAAATAAAAGACGATGGCAACTTTGCGGTCAGCGCCAAAACCAACGACTGGCCGGAAGAAGAACCGGAAGGTGAGCTGTCGGTTGATGTTTATCAAACCGACAGTGAAATAATTCTTCAATCAATGATTGCTGGCGTCAAACCGGAGAACCTAACCATTTCCATTACGCGCGAAATGATTACTCTCCAGGGCAAAAGAGAACGGCCATCAGATGCCGCCAACGATGACTACTTCTTGCGCGAACTTTATTGGGGTTCCTTTTCGCGCAAAGTTTTATTGCCAGCCGAAGTGGAGCCGACCGAATGTGAAGCTTTCGAAAAAAATGGTCTTTTGACTATCCGCATGCCTAAGATAGACAAGGAAAAGACTCAAAAGATTAAAGTACGGTCGTTGTAGGAAGCAGCTTTCAGGCGTCAGATACAAGTTTTCAGCAACTAAAAACTAAATCCCCTTTTTGCGCGAAGTCTAATTTCGCGCAAAAAGGGGATTTTCTCTCCTACCAAAACCGACGCTTGACCAACTCCCCGACTTCACCCATTCGGTGAGCTTAAGCTTAATCGGCGTAGACCGGCGTCCAGCCTCTATCTTTGTGTGCTCGGGGCCGGGCTTGAACCGGCGACCTATCGCTCTTCAGGCGAGCGCTCTACCAACTGAGCTACCCGAGCATGTTTTATTTAAGAATAGAGTATTTTGGCCAAAAAATCAACTTGACTTTTACAGCGGTAAACCGCCGCTTCTGATGTTCACAGTGCTGAAACTTTCAACCAAACTGTTGTAGGTTGACCACAACCTTTCCCAAAAAGGCTGGAGGTAGTAAAACGCGCCAACAGCTGACAAAACAATCACCATCCACTTCAGCGCGGCAAAAATTTGCACATTTTTCTGGTAACGCAATAACTTGTCTAGGGCTCGTCTATTGGCCTCACCAAGCTCCACGCTTTTTTTAATAAGTTCTCTTGTCTCATCATCCATAGTTAAATTATACAATGATTTTTAACAAAAGACATCAGAAAAGCCCGTTCAAATTTGTTCAAATCTATTATCTTATATTACACCACAAAACCCCTCTTAGGGGAGCTACCCAGCTCCCCTAAGAGGGGTTTTGTGGTGTAGTTTAGTTTTTGTGGTTTTTATTTCTTGCTATTTTTGTTAGCGTCTTTTTCAGCCTCGCCCCGTAAGTATTTCTTTCCCTTCAATCGTTCTGGTAAATATTCCTGCTCCTCTTGATAGTCAAAATCGGGGCTATATTTGTAACCCTTACTATAACCCAAGTCTTTCATCAGTTTTGTCGGTGCGTTACGAATATGAAGTGGGACTGGTTCATTGATTGTCTCACGGACATCACGCTTTATTTGATTATAAGCCTCATAAAGTTCGTTGCTCTTTTTACACTTGGCCAAATAAACCACCACTTGCGCCAATACCACTTCGCATTCCGGCATCCCGATATAATGACAAGCTTGGTAACCGGCCACCGCTTGAACCAAGGCCAAAGAATTGGCAAGGCCAACATCTTCGCTCGCAAATCGAATCAAGCGACGAGCGACATAGAGCGGATCTTCGCCCCCCTCCAACATTCGCCCCAGCCAGTACAGAGCCGCGTCGGCATCGCTGCCACGCATTGATTTGTGCAAAGCCGAAATAATATTGTAATGCTCCTCGCCTCCTTTGTCATACATCAGATAAGACTTTTGCAGTGATTCTTTAATTAAATCTTTTTCAATCACAATTTCACCCTTTTTGTTTTTGGCCCCTGTTTTCGCCGCCAGTTCCAAAGCATTTAAGGCATTGCGCGCGTCACCATTGGCGACGGTTGCCAAAAAATCCAAAGCTTCGTCCGAAATTTTAACCGTCAAAGCGCCCAAACCTTTCTTTTTGTCCGTCAGCGCCCTTTGTAAAATCAGCTTAATCGCCTCTTCGTCTAATTGTTTCAAGACAAAAACCCGACAACGCGATAAAAGCGCCGAATTGACTTCAAAACTCGGATTTTCGGTCGTAGCGCCAATCAAGGTCACTGTGCCATCCTCCACGTGTGGTAACAACGCGTCCTGTTGGGATTTGCTCCAACGGTGTATCTCATCAATAAATAAAATGGTTCGTTTGCCCTCTTTCAAGCGCGCGGCCGCCTCTTTAATAACTGCCCGCAACTCGGCCACCCCAGAAGTAACCGCTGAAAAAGCGACGAAACCTGCGCCGGACATTCTGGCAATAATTTTAGCCAGCGTCGTTTTGCCTGAACCGGGCGGCCCCCAAAAAATTAAAGAAGGGGTTTCATCTTGCTCTATCAGTTTACGCAAAAGCTTGCCTTCGCCCACAATATCCGCTTGACCGACAAAATCCGCTAAATTTTCCGGCCTCAGGCGATCGGCTAAAGGGGCCATTTTGTCATCTTTATCTTTGCTATTTTTGCTTTTGTCTATTCCTATCATAAGTTAAGCTTAAAACAATTTTATGAAATAGGGGGTGTGCCTCCAGTAGGAATCGAACCTACATCTAGGGCTTAGGAGTCCCTTGTTCTATCCATTGAACTATGAAGGCAAACTAAAAGGGGATTTGGTCCCCTTTTAGTTTGCCACAAATCCCAACAAATTTAAACCTAGAGACCAAGCAACTTGGACAATTCTTGTTCGTCAAAACCAACCATAATCTTGTCCTCCACGACAATTACCGGGACCCCCATTTGGCCGCTTTTCTCTATCATTTCCTGTCTCTTTTCAACGTTAGCCAAAACATCATACTCCTCAAAAGACACCCCTTTTTCGGTCAAAAAATCTTTGGCCAAGTGACAGAAATGGCAAGTGGGAGAAGTGTAGACCGCGACTTTCTTATTCATAATTTAAAACAAATAAAAATTAGCTGATAAGAGCTTATTTTTTAATTATAACATACTCTGTAAGAATTTCCTAATATCGTCTTCATTACGCGCCTTCACCCGTTTGCGTGTCCGGCATTTTTGACATTCATGGACAATAACATATTGGCCCTTTTCCAATTCTAGCCCAGTCGGCTCCATCAAACCCAAACAATCGTTGGCGCGATCACCCGGGTAATTGTCCACGTGCCTGGACCAAAGACACTTAGGGCAATGGTTGGTGAAGCCGTCACCTGGCACAAAAAAACCGCAGTGAGCGCAGCTAAAGTCTTCAATTGTACGCTGAAATTTGGAAGACATGGGTCAATTAAAAATATAAAAATTAAAATAGAAAACCAAATGACTTGTGCGAGCACCCACGCCAATGTTGTCGTTGTTAGTAAACCAGTCCGGAATACCATGTGCGGGCACCCACACCTATTTTCTCGTGACGAAAGCAAATTATTTTATAATGAGGTAACTTATATTTTATAAAACTTTCTAAATTTACAGGCGGTACCGTCCGTCAGATAACAAGTCTGACTGATTATCTGACAACGAGAAAATAGGTGTGGGTGCGGGTAGGGAGAATCGAACTCCCGTCTTAGCCTTGGGAAGGCCACATTCTGCCACTAAACCATACCCGCAATATAAAAATTTTAGTTTAAAATTTAAAAGCCAAAAGTTAAATAAAGATCCAGTAAACTACACTTTGCGTTCCTGCGTTAGTCTGCGTAAACCTGTATTCTTCAGAATAAACGCCACCATGGTTTCTTCTCCGTCGTCGTGGCTGTGGTCGTCGCCTCTTCCTCCACTAAACTTATCACCTTTTCCCCCTCTTTGACAACTGAAAAGTTGGCCCTGATTTCTTCTTCAATTCCGCGGGGTGTTTCCAACATCTTAATTTTGGCCTGCAAATCAGCCTCGCGCGCTTCCAAAGCCGCCAGCTGTTCTTCTGCTGTCTTTAAATTTTCCCGGCTTAACGCATCCCGTTGATACATCTTCCACGTCGCCCGCACAAAAACCAACAAAATCACAACCGCCAAAATAGCCATCGGCAAGCCAATTAAATATCGCTTCTTTCGTTTTTTACCTTGAACTGTCGCCATTTTTAAATTATAATAGAGCCAATAACTTAAATTATATTATGTTTTTAGGAAACAAACAAAAGAAAGTTGTTAGAGTCGCGGCCGCGGTAATCGGAATCCTGACTATTGTCAGTATGGTTGCTCTATACTCCCTGTCTTATTTCTTCTAGATTCTCTCAGATCCTATTTCTACGTTTACGACTTCATCATCTTCAAAAACACTTCGTGCGGGACATCCACCTTGCCGATTTTTTGCATTTTCTTTTTGCCTTTCTTCTGTTTCTCTAACAGCTTCATTTTACGCGTAATATCCCCGCCATAAAGATAGCCCGTAACGTCTTTTCGCAAGGCCGAGATGCTACGAGCCGCGATAATTCGCCCCATTCCCTCTACTTGAATTTTTATCACAATCAACTGTTTGGGCAAAAGCTCTTTCAGCTTGTCCGCCAAGTCTTCCGCTTCTCGTTCAGCCCGGCGGCGAGACACAATCCGTGAAAAAGCTGGCATCACTTCGCCGTTTAGCAACACGTCTAACCGAACCACATCCGATTCACGCATCTCGCCAATTTCATAAGACAAAGAAGCAAAACCGGAAGTGACACTTTTAAGTTCATCAAAAAAGTTACGCATCAATTCCCGTAAAGGCATTTCTATATCCAGCGAGGTGCGGTCCCCGCCAAAATTTTCCGTCACCGTTATAATCGCTTCGTGTTCGTGCAAAAGCGGAATTATTGCTCCAAGACAAGAGGACGGCGTGATGATTTTTACTTTTATCCAAGGCTCTCTGATGACCTTATCCTTGGTTTCTTTCGGGAAAAGTTGCGGTGAATAAGCGATCTCGGTTTGGCTGCTTTTTTTGTCTAAAACTTCATAACTAATTGTAGGCATCGTCGTAATCAAAGTTAAGCCGAATTCACGTCGCAGACGCTCCGTGATTATTTCCAAGTGCAACATCCCTAAGAAGCCAGCGCGGAAACCACGGCCAAGCGAGCCAGAGTACTCTTCCTCAAAGGAAAGGGCCGCATCCTGCAAATTTAAGCGTTCTAGGGCCTGTTTGAGCAAGCCAAAGTCATCCTGACTCTCCGGATAAATAGAGGCCCAAACCACTGGATGCGGCAACATATAGCCGGCAAAGGCCGGTAAAGGCTTACCAGCTTTAACCACCGTCTCACCCACTTTGGCCTGGCCGCGTTCTTTGATGCCGGTTACAATGTAACCGATTTCACCGGCCGACAGGCTACTTTGAGCAATTTTAGCAGGCGCGAAAACCCCCACTTCTTGAGCTGTAAATTTTTCTGCCGCCACCGAAAAAACGAGCTGGTCGCCTTTTTTTATTTCACCGTCAAAAACGCGAACATAAACAATAATCCCCCGATGCTTGGAATATTCAAAGTCAAAAACCAATGAACGCGAACCCTGTTCAAGAGAATAGGTTGATTGCGGCGGCGGCACAACTTCTATAATTTTAGCCAACAATTCAGCCGCGCCGGCCCCGGTCTTGCCGGAAACCGCCAAAATCTCTTCCGGCCGACAACCAAGAAGTTTGACTACCTCCTCTTTTGTTTCTTCCACTCTGGCCACCGGCAAATCTATTTTGTTGATAACCGGAATTATTACTCGCCCCAGCTCTTGAGCCATCGCCAGGACAGTAAAAGTTTGCGCTTGGACCCCTTGGGTCGCGTCTACCAGTAAAATTACCCCGTCCACCGCTTTCAGGGCCCGCGAAACTTCATAAGAAAAATCAATATGTCCCGGCGTATCAATTAGGTTCAATTCATAATTTTCGCCCTGGTAATCATACTTCATTCGAACTGGTTGCATTTTGATGGTAATCCCTCGCTCACGCTCCAGCTCCATCGTATCCAAAACTTGCTCTTTCATCTGACGTTTGGGAATCGCGCCAGTCACTTCCAAAAGCCGATCAGACAAGGTGGACTTGCCGTGGTCAATATGGGCTATTATAGAAAAATTTCTAATGTGTTTTAAATCCATTTTAGTACAGACATCCTATCGTAAAACAGATATTTATTCAAAATTTTGCTCACGCAACCAAACGACAACGGCCAGACAATGTTCACTCTTTTTTCTTCCGGCCCAGTTGTCTTTTCTGTTAAAAACAATCTCCATGTTTCTCTTATAACTCTTCCGGTTCTGGTCTGACAACATCAACCTTCCAAAACTTGTGCCGCAAGGAAACCATCAAATGTTTTAGCTCTTGGCTACGCAAAAACCAAAGCGCGACAAACATCGCCACGATACCACCCAGACCGGCCAAAAACCCCTGCGCAAAAACTCCCACAAAGGTGTTGAGGTCAAAAAAGCGAACCAACCAATTTAAAAGTTGATAGGACACCGCGCCGCCCAACAAAGAAGCCAACAAAGCCCTAATAAAAGTGTCCGCCAGAGGCCTAAGTTCAAAATTAAAATCCTTCTTAAACATCCACAACATCAAGACAACGTTTACGATGGAACCAAGCGAAAAAGCCAGCGGTAACATTAAAATAATGCTGCCCTCCAGATTTTCCACGCGCAATAATTTTTCCACAACATAACGCAAAAAATCCACTCGCGAGTAAAGATAAACCAAACCGAAAGCCGAGACAATCGCCAGAAGAGAAGAGAGAACATTAATAAACAACGGCTTCTTGGTCAAACCGCCGGCATAATAAGCGCGCACAAACAAATGAACCAAGCCCTGAGTCACGACTGAAATGGAAAAAAGCGCAAGACAAGCGGCCGTCAAACGAGTCGCGGTCCAGCCGAACTCCCCGCTCCCTAAAATAACCCTCACAATTTGCGCCCGCAAAACAATAAACAAGGCAGTCGCCGGCAAGGACCAAAAAATAATGTGCTGACTAGCCTCTCTGATTTTGCCCAAAAATTCTTTCATTTGTTTTTTGTAAAACAAATTAGACAGAGTCGGGAAAGCCGCCACCGAATAGCTGACTCCAAAGATAACTGAGGGGACCGACTGTAAATTAAAAGACAGGTTAAAAATTGAGATCGCGCCCTGCCCCAAAACGGAGGCCAAAGCAACAACAAAAAACAACGCGATTTGATTAATAGAAAGAGTGATCGTGCGAGGCAAAGAAATCAAAACCACTTTTTTAATATCTTCAAAGTTTTGCTTTATGGCCGTTAGGGACAAACGTGGCCAGAATTCAAACTCTATGATTGATGGAACTTGGAGCAAAAAGTGGAATGACGAACCCAAGATGACCCCCCAAACAATCCCCGACAAACCCAGGCGAGGCAAAAAGAACACAATCCCAACGATTATCCCCAAATTGTAAAAAACCGGACAGAGTGAATACAATAAAAACTTTTTATAAGCTTGAGTGATACTGCCGTAAAGGTTGGACAGACCAAGCAAAATTGGCGATAAAAGCAAAATTCTGGATAACAAAATCATTTCCTGCCTGGCTTCTTGGTCAAACCCCGGCGCCAGCCATTCAGCTAGGAAAGGCATCAACAAAAAAACAAGACTTGAGATAATTGCCATCACAATCAAAAAAGAACTGAAGATGCCAGCCATGAAATTTCTGGCTTCCGCAATCCGACCTTCGCTGATTTTTTGGCTGAGCAGGGGAATCAAAACTGTTACTGAAACAAAAGAAGCGATAGTGGCAAAAATCAAATCAGGAATCCTAAACGAGCTATAGTAAATATCCAACGCGGTTCCGGCCCCCAAACTACCGGCCAACAACCGGTCCCGAATCAAACCCAAAAATTGAGAGGTGAGAGCAAAAAGACCCAGTAAAATTGCCGCCTCATGTAAGCCGGCAACTTCTCGCCTAAATAACTTTATAACCTTGTTGACCATTTTATTCTCCTAGTGATGGCTCGCCTTTTAATCTTTGGATTACTTGCTTTACTTCATCGCTGTCAGGATTGGTTTTTTGGATATCAACAAATTCCTTGAGGGCCTCCGACCTTTGCCCTAAAGCTTCATAGCTCAAAGCGCGAAAGTATTTGGCATTGGCAAAGTCTGGTTCCAACGCCACCGCTTGAGAAAAAGCCCTGATTGCCCCGGCGTAATCAAGTTGTATAAATTTTAAATAACCAAGTTGAAAATAGAAAGTTTGGTCTGCCGCTTGCGGATAGGCGACCGCGAAATCTTCCAGCTTCTTTAAGCCACTGACTGAATCGCCGGAGTCCAAGTCCAGCTGGGTCTCTAGTAACACCGCCGGATAATAATCGGGCTTTAAGGCTTTGGCTTGGTTGAGATAGTCTTTGGCTTTTTGAGAATCGCCTTTTTGAATTTCCAACCGCGCTAAATTATCGACTAAAATTGAAGGATTAGTTGGGCTTAATTTTTGGGCCTGGAGATAAGAATCGAGCGCCTTTTGATATGAACCTTCCACTCCTAAAGATACCGCCAACTGATAAACGTTTCCTTGAGCAAGCCAGTTTAAATAATTTTTTTTGTCTATCTCAAGCGCTTTTTGCGTATTGGCAACCGCCGAATTAAACAAAGTCTCAAATTGTTTTTGTTTCTGTTCCATCCCCAGGTCGTTTTGCGTGAGGGTATTGCTTATCTTGGCTAAGTCAATCTCCGAAGCTTTGCGATAATATAAATCTTGAGCGCTTAATTTGATGGCTCTTCCAACCAAGTCTTGAGCGCGATCTAAATTTTTATTGTAAATCAATTCAACCTGTCCTTTCTGATAAAAATACAAAGACACATATTTCTGAACAAGGTAAAAACCGCTCCCCGATAAGCCTATGACCAACACCAAAATCAACAAAACTGCCCCCAAATTAAGTTTAGAGTCGCGATTGAGCCAAATCTCCAAGCTCGGAATTATTTTATTTTCGGTCAACTGAGAGATAAACAAACCGGTCACAAAGAAAGTCAGTGCCAACAAAAAACTGTCAGGAACATAAATTACCGAAAAAACCCAAAGATAAATTGAGCCAGCCAAGGCAACCAGTGACAAAGGTTTTTCCTTGATGTCTCGCCTAGCGACAAGCCTGAACCCATACCACAACAAGCTAAGCAGGAAAGCCGCCCAACCAGCCAACATTAACAACCCTCCCGTGATGGCAAAGGTTGGCAAATAACCCGCGCCAAAATTAAAGCTAATATTCCAATATGGAGTTTGATTGACGCTGGCCGGCTTGTCCTTTATCCATTGGCTCGCGAATCGGTTAGGTCCGACGCCGAGAAGGGGTTTTTCAGCTAAAGACGCTTTGGCAATCTGGTAGGTGCTAAACCAGGATGGTTTTACGTCAAAAATTGCTACTCCTGAAATTTTGGTCCTTCCACTCGCCCATGATTGACCTAGCCCCTCAACTGAACCCAGAGTCAAGAAAAAAATCGAAACCATAACAACCAAAAAAGAAAAACCGGCTAAAGTCTTTGATTGAAGCGAGCCCTTTTTAACAAGAAAAACTTTATAAAAGAAAAGCCATAGGGAAAAAACTAAGAGCGCGACCCAAACCGGAAGATAATTGACAAAAACCAAGGCCACTAAAGAAATCCCCAAACAGCTAGCGGCAAGTCTGCTTGGCAATGACTTTCTCTCAGAACGAAACTCCAAAAAAAACAGGCTTGAGATAGCCACAAAGCCGTAGTAGACCCCAAAATCATACCACTTCCCAACCAAGCTGGAAATTGAACCGTTTGAAAAGAAGGAGAAAAACGGACGCCCAAACGCGAAAAAATCAAGTTTAAAAACAAGAACGACGATTGCCTGCAAAACAAAAAGGACCAAGGCCGAGATAAACAAAACCGAATAAATGCTTAAAAATCGACGCTTGGACTGAAAAAGACTGGCTGCTAAAAAAAGAATAGTTAATAAAATGAATAGCGTAAAAAACGTGTCTTGTTCAAACCCAAAACCAACAATTGACCGCCAAAAATTGCCTGAAAAAACAGCCGATAAGAAACTTAGAGTTAGGACCCCGCCAAGAGTTAATAGGATACAGTTTTTAGGTAAAATAATTTTATTTTCTTGAAGTTGCGAGATTAACCAAAAAACCAGGGCGACCAAGGCAGCCACCGCCAAAAGAAGCTTTTTCCCAACCTCAAAAGAAGCCCCCCAAACTGAAAAATTGAACCAGGGCAAAGCAAAAAGACAAAGAGCAACAATGACTAACGACATTTTAGCGAAAGGCCAAGGGCTTATTTTTTCCATTTCCATAATTCTTGTTAAACGGCTATTGTTTTTTATTAAAACAATTTGTGATATATTTTAAGTATATATTATTTTGCGTTTTTTGCCTATGGAAAAAGGTCTCGTTACAATCAAATCAGCCGCGGAAATTCTTGGAGTCTCTGTTGAAACTCTGCGTAATTGGGACCGGCGCGGCGTTCTGAAAGCCAAACGCAGTCCGCAAAATGGTTATCGCTTGTATAATATTTCCGAATTACAAAAAATGCTCAAGCAAAAACAAATCAAAGAACCGCGCGTCAAACGCGCCAAATTGGCTGATTAATTCCACTTGCAAAAACTACCTTTTTGTTATATAATAAAAGAACTGCTATTAGGCAATCACCCCCACACCCAGAATAGCATCGTTTGTTATGCCCCGATAATAGTTCTGTGGTTGTTGACATAAAACATGCTTGATGAAGTTTTAAAAGTGGTTCTGGAACAAACAGGCATAATGCTATTCTGGGTGTGGGGGAGGAAAGTCCGAACACAGAGCCGCTACGCGCGGCAAGGGTAGCGGGTAACACCCGTCTAAAGTAATAGAGGTCTCCGACTTCTATTGCCTAAGAGGTGCGAACAGAGACGCTCAAGCCGAAAGGCAAGAGCATCCCGTCATTGGCGGGATGAGTTCCCCTAGCAATAAGGGAGATGAAACGGCTAAATCCTTACCTCTGTGCAAGGCCGTGAGTGGTAGAGGTTGGAGGTTAGAGATTGGAAGTTAAGAAGAATCAAGTTCTCCAAATAAGTTCTTTTTTCCTTTTCCATTCCAATTTCCAACTTCCAACTTCTACTACTAGTGCCGCTTGATTCGCGCCGTAAGGCGCAGAACAGATAAATGATTGCCCAAGTGATAGAGGTTGAGGGTTAGAGGTTAGAAGTTAGAAAAAACTAAATTCACCAAACAAGAGTCCTTTCTTCTCTAATCTAACTTCCAATTCCTAACTCTCAACTTCTATTACCGGACAGAATTCGGCTTATAGATAGCAGACATCATAAAACCCGCCCCAAAGGCGGGTTTTATGATGTCTGCTTTTTTCTTGTTTTGTTTTTCTCTTGCCGGAAACCGGCATCTAATTTCGCGACCTTCTGTTCTATTTCTTTTCCTCCTTCGTATCCACCGTTGACAATCCGCCGGCTAACGGGTCAATTTCGCAAGTGCCGCCGGCACAAGCTAACTCTTTGGAACCGGTTGTGACATCATCATATTCATAAAGCACAATTTTAGAAAAGTCTATTTCCGGAAAATCCTTGGCCATCATTTCGTAGCGTTCCTTAGTAATTTCTTCATAAGGCGCTAATTTGTAGACATAATCATTGCGTGGCAAGAAAGATAGCCCGCCGACCAAATCCCAGTTTTCGTAAAGCCAGTTGCCAACTCTTAACCATTCATCTTCTCCGACCGACACAGTCACCGACGGGTTATGTTCAGTGTAATTTTCCTTTAACATTTTCCAATATTCCAATTGGTCCATAGCCGTAATGTCTTTTTTGACCACCGCCCCCTCCGGCGCCTTAACTGGGAACTCCAAGACGTAGGTATTCGCGTTGGCATCGGTTTGGCCAACTTCCGGGTGGTAAGGCACCCCCATATCTTTGAGCATCAGGAAGATAGGGTTATGACGTTCAATCCTAACTCTCCGGATATAGTATTTGGCATGACGCGGATGGCAACCCGACGAGGAATCAAAAAGTTGAGAACCATTGCCGGACGGCTTAACACAGGTAACTGCCGTAGACTGAGCAATACCAAAACGTTTAGCATACTTTTTATTTGTCTCTACAGCCACTTTTTGCAACTTTTTCATCGCTTCCGGATTACGCAAGGCCGGGCAGTCCCACTGGCCAGTAATGGAAACGCCTAGCAATCGCTCCTCTTCGCAGTTTTTGCGCCATTCCGGAGACAAATAGCCAAACTTGGTCAGAGTTGACTGGTAGGTGCCAAGGATAGTGGCCACTCGCACTTTGTCAGCCAAATCCGCCAAAGTATCTTCGCGACGAGCTACGACTTCAGACAGGTTGCAAAACTGCTTGGATTTCAAAACAATTTCGCCACAGGGATTAAGACCGGAATATTGCGCGTCTTTTTTAAAAATCGGCCAACGACGCGCTGGCAGTTGTTTTTCCAGGCTTCCTCGGTTAAAAGTCCCTCGTTCCCCCGACTGGGCCTTAATCAAGTTAAGCCATTCATCCAAAAATTCTGCGATCGTTGGTTTTTCGTTGTAAACAACAGAATTGTTGGCCATCATTCGTTCCGGATGGCTAATATAAAATTGACCATTTTTGGCTTCTTTCATTTCTTGGTCATCCAAGTCTGAAAGAGAAATCAAGGCGCTCCGCCTAACGCCCCCCATCACCACCACCTCGCCGGTCTTACAAATAATATCGTGGACATCCAAGGTGGTCAGACGCCGACCCTGACGAGTCAACATTTTTGCCCGCGAAAAATCAATCAGGTTGCGCAAAGGCTCCGGGCCGGAAGCGCGACCGCCCATCGTCTTTAAGCGCGCGCCCTGTGGCCTAATCTCTGAATAGTCAAAAGCAATATCCTTGCCGGCGGCCCAAGTCCGCAAACCAAGAACAAAAGCGTCAGCCCACCCTTCTTTGCTGTCCTTGATAACATGGGTCTTGAGTTTCTCTCCCGTCTGACGCTGGATAATCGGTAATTGTTCAACATTCTGATGTTCCACCGAATAACCACAGCCGGTGCCGCACATCAAGACATACATAATCTCGCCAAAATCTCGCCAGTCAGTCGGCGCAATATAAGAACAATTATAAGCGCAGACATGCGTAGCAGCCGCCGCCTTGCCCGCCGCCCACAAAAGACGCATGGAGCCCATCGCCCTCATAGACAACATATTGTGGCGAATTTCGTCATATTCTTTTTTGGTCAACTTGCCACCCAAGTTGTCGCGCATAAAATTCACATAACGGTCCACAGTTTCCATCCAAGTTTCTCGTCGGCCCTTTTCAGGAATCCAACGCGAATAAGTGGTGTAATAAACGAATTCGGACAATTGGTTCCGAAAATATTTTTTGCTCTCGGTAACCAAATTTTTGACCTCTCGCGGCACTTCGCCTTTTTGTTTGCGAATTTCCGCTCTTTTTTCACGATACAAAATATAAGCCTTTGCCGTTGAGGAATACTTCTGCAAAATCAACTCTTTTTCCACCAAGTCCTGGATTTCTTCCACTGTCGGCAGGTAATCTTTCCCTTGTTCTTTTTTGGTGTTAGAAATCAATGTTGTGACCGCCGCCGCCACCTTGGTGGCCTCTTTTTCGCCCCCTTCCGCGACCGCTTTCATGGCCTTCAAAACCGCGTTGGTTATTTTGCTTTCGTCAAACGGGACAACCGTGCCGTCACGCTTCTTAACTTCCGTTACTTTGCTGACTTTCGTCCCAATCTTCTTACTCGTTTTTTGAGCGGTTTTGATATTTTTTGCCATATTTTTAATAAAAATTGCTAAAAAATTGATAATTTGACTAAGTTTTGCTAAAAACTACTCCTATTTTAATCCAAAACTTGTCCGAGCTAAACCCTAACAAACTGTTGATAAGTTAAAAAATTAAATTTTTTTCAGTCAAAAAAAGAACCACAAAACAAAAGCGAGGACTGGCTAGCATTTTCCGAATTTTCGTCCTCACCCCTGTCACCGTCACCTATTATGTTCTAATTTGCCTCAAGACTTTCCGCAACGCCGGAATCCCCTGTTCCAACAGTTTCAATTTCCTCTTCTTCTCTAACCTCGGCGATAACAGCAGCCTCGTTTACTTCTGGCACAATGTCAGAGCTAGTGGTGGCAGTCATTGGGTCTGAGGATTCAACCGTCACCATTTCTGTTGCCTCGGTAGAGGTGGACATGAGCGTGCCGTTGTTCATTTCCAAAGGAATAGCGGTTGGCAAAGTGGTAGTTGCCGCCGCCGTTGTCTCACCCAAAATCTGGTCACAATTGCCTTTTTCTGTAACCTCTTCGCCGTCCCTCAAGAAGATACAATATTCTTCGCCCGTGCCCTTGTCCTTTATCATGATACCTCGCTTAATATCCATCCCTCCCTTAAACTCCACCCTCTGTTCAAAGGAAACGCTGGCTAAGAAATTAACATTATTCACAAAGAGCGCGCCACCTTCAAAGGTTGTCTCCCCTTTAAATTTGGCCAGATTGTTGATTTGAACAT
>Ga0208694_1002002_pt1 | contig 22826 bp, 13 predicted proteins | sample AD_UKC078_MetaG_FD_184442 | JGI IMG/M metagenome (GOLD analysis project Ga0208694, IMG submission 184442) | Active sludge microbial communities of municipal wastewater-treating anaerobic digesters from USA - AD_UKC078_MetaG (SPAdes) (version 2) | ecosystem: Engineered > Bioreactor > Anaerobic >...
ACCATCACATTCACGGTGCGCAACTCGTTGGCGTCGATTGAGACACTCTCCAGACGGGCCGGCGCCAACGCCTGCGCGACATACTGCTTGATGTCATCGCTCCATCGGACGATATCGATCTTTTCCCCGTTCAGTTCCCGCACGATGTTCCGTACGCGCACACCCCGCAAGCCGACACATGCGCCAACGGGATCCACCTTTTCGTCCAGCGTTTTCACGGCGATCTTAGAGCGGTATCCGGGGTCGCGTGCCACGCCCATCACCTCGACAATCCCGTCGGCGATCTCTGCGACTTCGAGTCGGAAAAGGGTTTTCACGAAATCCGGGCAGGCACGCGACAGCACTACCGACGGCCCGTTGACCCCGGTCTGCACACGGTACACGTACGCGCGGATCCGGTCACCGATGTTGTAGTCTTCCGTGGGAAGACGCTCCTTGGCCGGCAGAATCGCCTCCGTCTTGCCCAGTTCAACAATCAAGTCGCGATGGGAAATCTGCCGGACCATCCCGTTGACAATGTCGCCGATCCGGTCTTTGTATTCGTCGTACATGTTCTTCCGTTCGGCTTCGCGGATCTTCTGCAGGATCATCTGGCGCGCGGTTTGCGCGGCGATCCGTCCCAACTGGGCCGGCGGCACGGCGACTTCCACGGTTTCGCCAACCTTGGCTCCCGGACGGAGCCTCTGCGCCCGCCGCAGCGAGATGAACCCAGGCCCGGTCTCGTCATTCGAAACAGTGAGCGTGTCATAGGCTTTGATGGCCAAGGTTTTCCGGTCGACCTCCACACGTAATTCATACGTTGAGTCCGATGTTTTGCGGGCGGCCTGCTGGATCGCGGATTCGATGGCTTGGATAATAATTTCCCGGTTGACCCCGCGATCTCGCTCCAGATAATTGATAATCGAAAGCAACTCATTGTTCATCGCCGCACCGCCTTCCGCTTTCAAGGTTCAACCAACAAAAAAGAGCGGGGTAAGCCCCCCCACCCTTTTTATCTCAAAAAGTTAAGTAATCTTACCGTATTCGGGCAAAAGATGTCAATGCACAATACCCCGCCGCATCGGCTTCTTTTCAAGATGGTCAACCCCTCTTTGTTTCACTATAGTTTATATGTTTCCAATGCGCTGTCCAGATTATGCGGACGAGGTGCGGTCCATAGCGGTAAACCCGTTTGCGAATTGGAGTGTGAACATGTCATCAACCTCTGCACGAATTGACCGGTCGCTCGAACTGTTTCATGCCGGATGCGCCTGCTCGCAGGCTGTTTTCGCCGCTTACAGCGACCTGTTCGGTATCGACGAAGCATGCGCCATGCGCCTGTCTTGCGGATTGGGGGCCGGTGTGGGACGCCTGCGTAATGTCTGCGGGGCGGTTTCTGCTATGGCACTTCTGGCCGGACTGAAATACGGAAGCGAAACACCCGGCGATGCGGAGGCCAAACGCAAGACTTACGAAGTGGTGCGGCAGATGGCGTCCGCGTTTCAGGCGCGCCACGGTTCCATTGTCTGCCGCGAACTGCTGGGGACGATACGCTCCGAAACCTCGGCAGTCCCTTCCGAACGCACCACCGCCTATTACGCCACGCGCCCATGCGCACGTCTGGTGGCCGATGCGGCGTCGATCATCGAGGCCACATTGCTTGTGCCGGACGCTCCCTAAACGCAAAAGAAGCTGTTGAACGGGTAGAATTCTGGCAAAGCCCCGTAAACATTGGGTTTTGTCGCGGTCCCCGCCGCACCGTATTGAGATGCGGGCGGAGCCCGCAATCTCAAAGGCTGTGAGACTGTGAGGCGGTTAGGCTATGAGGCGGTTGTGTCCTGTGGTTAAATGATCGATCCCGATCCCGATAGCGATCCCGACCCCGATTCGGATGAAACCCTGAAACCATGAAACCCTGAAACCCAAGAAAGTGTTCTGTGGTGAAACAATCGATCCCGATCCCGATAGCGATCCCGACCCCGATGAAACCCTGAAACCTTGAAACCCTGAAACCCCGAAACCCTGAAACCATGAAACCCAAGAAAGTGTTCTGTGGTGAAACAATCGATCCCGATCCCGATAGCGATCCCGACCCCGATTTGGATGAAACCCTGAAACCATGAAACCCAAGAAAGTGTCCCGTGATTAAACAGTCGATCCCGATCCCGATAGCGATCCCGACCCCGATGAAACCCTGAAACCTTGAAACCCTGAAACCCCGAAACCTTGAAACCCTGAAACCTGAAACCACGAAACCTGAAACCCAAGAAAGTGTCCCGTGGTGAAACAATCGATCCCGATCCCGATAGCGATCCCGACCCCGATTTGGATGAAACCCTGAAGCCTTGAAACCCTGAAACCCCGAAACCCTGAAACCTTGAAACCCTGAAACCTTGAAACCAAAGAGAGTTGAAGGTTCAACTGCTCTTTTTAGGTTAAACGCGCTGGCCGCTGTGCGCCGCCTCACGGAGCGGAGGGCACGGGCACGAACAGGTTCAGCAGCACACCCGGACGGATCCCGTAAAAGGACGCGCGGCGTCCGGTGCCGAAACGTGCGTCCGCAACATCCCCCTGGTCTGCCGCCGCTACCACCACCACCGGATGGAACGACTCCGGTATCTGTTCGATGCGCGTCCAATACCCCACGCGCGTATAGGCGCGGAGGTACCAAGGCAACGGCCAAGTGTCGGGTACGGGAACCGCCACGGCAATCGGCGTGTCGGTTCCCTGTGCCGCCCGCGCGGCCTCCTCAATCGCCGCCACCAGATTCAACGCGTCCGTGCCCGTATGGGCGTAGACATAGGGATTGCGCGGATCCGCAGGCAACCGGAAACAAGCCCGGTAGGCTTGTGCCGCATGTCGGGCGGCCACGAACGCGACCAGCGCCCACACCACAACAGTACCCGCAAGGCGAACTCCCCGTATGTTTTGACGAGCCAGCCACGCCACCGCCTGCCCCACGCCCATGCCCGCCAACAGAATCACCCCGTGCAGAAATGAAAGCGCGCACCAGGGGGTCTTGTACGGAATCGCGCTGTACAGGGCCGTCAATACAAGGGTGTAGACCGCGAGGAAGCGTGTCCAGCGCAAAACCCTCGTCTCCTCTTCACTGGCGTCCGGAAAGCGAAGGAAAGCCGTTACCGTCGCGATCAGCGCGGGCACCAACAGGGCGGCCTCGCTCCAAAGCGGTCCCCGTCCGTATCGGAACCAGAAGAGAATCTTCAGATAGAAATTCCAGGGATGTTGATGTTCCGGCACGGCGGTGGCACGCTTCAGATATGCCTGCGCCGTGGAGAAGAGCGCGTCAACGATTCCGCGCGGATAGGTGAAAAAGGATGAAAAGAGCAGAGCCGCCACCCCGATCGCGACCCCGGCGGCCAAGACCGCATCGCGTGTGCGCCAGACGCGGCGCAACCGGCCAATCCCGCAGGCCGCCACGGTGGCCACTGCCGCCGCGGCAAACGAAAGCACCGCCGTCTCCTTGGTCGCCGCCGCCAGCCCCGCGAAGGCACCAAACCCCGCCGCAGCCCACAGGGTCCGACGCCCGGAGCGCCGTTCCCCCGGCACCTCGGCGGCACGCAACCCCGCATAGCGCACCGCGCACAACAACATACCCGCGAGAAAGGTGACCAACATCGTTTCTTGAATGAAAAACCGGCTGTAGTAGACCATCGCGGGTGAGATCGCCATGCCGAGCAACGCAGTGAAACGCGCACTCCGGTTCACAAACAGACCCTGTCGTTCCGACACCCCCATGGCAAACATGATCAGCAGCGTCAACAGGCTGAACGTCACGGGCACGAGACGGTACGACCACTCTGTGGTGTCCGCAAAGGTTCGTGCGGTCGCACGGCAGAAGAACCAGGCCGCGAAGTAGAGCGACGGGCCGTGGTGATCCGTGGGGTCATAGTGATAGACCCCCTCCTCCAGCAACTGACCGGTTCGCACCGCCTGATTCGCTTCGTCCCCATGCATTGGACGTTGTGCCAGATGGGGCAAACGCAGCGCCAAGGCACCCGCCAGAACTCCGATGCACAACAGTGCTTCCCACGCTTTTCCTAACCGCATCCCGGACACCTCACCGCCCCCGGACCGGACCGAACGGCGGCAATCCCGCAGGCCCTTGCTGTTGCATCATCTGCTGCAGCAGCGGTCCGGCCACCTGCCGCAGGATCGTGTTCTCCTGAATGCGCTGCACGGCCTGCATCTTCCCCAGATTGATCGCCTTCTGCAGCGCGAACTGCATCGGTTGCTGCTGACGCTTCATGGCGTAGAGGGTCGCCATGTCCAGCCACGCCTGCCAGTCGTTCGGCCGCAACTGGAGATAGCGTGAGAGCGGCGCGGCCATTTTATCCGCGTTCCCCGCCTCCCCGTACACCCGGACCACCTCCAGCAACTGCTCGGGCGGCATATTCTCCGGCATGCGCGCCATCACGATATCCATGGCCTTGCAAGCGCTTTCCCCCCGCTTCAGACCACTGAGCAGCGAACCGATCTCAAACATCCGCGTCACCGGCAGATTGGGAACAGTCATGAGTTGCTCCAAATACTTCGCGGCCGCATCGTTCTGCCCGAGGTCCCGATACGCGAGCGCCAGTTCGAACACTTCGTCCGGTTGCAGGGTTTGGCTCTGCTGCATCTTGGTGGTCAGGGCGCGCACTTTCGCCTCGGTGTTCAGAATCCGCCGGATGAAATCCACAAACCCGTACCCGCGTTCGTTGTTGGGGTCACGCCGGTTGTACTCTTCCAGAATCCGGATCGACTCGACGTACCGCGCCTGGGGCAACAGGACTTCCTGCACCAAGCGGAAATTGGCCTCGGGACTGACCGGATAGAGCGTGCGCGCCTCCTGAAAGGCCCGCTCCGCCTCGGCGCGCAGGCCGTGCGCGGCATACAGGCCCGCAATGGCGCTACGCAGTTTGGAGAACGATTTCTGGCCGGGCAGATCGCGCCGGAACAATGGATTACGCAACAGCCTCCGCACATACCAATCCCAGAAATCCAGATCAGCCCGCACCGTCTCCGCAGGAATGGCCTGACGCTCAGGGTTGATCTTCAGGATGAGACCGTGGGGCGTCATGAACGGAAACATCCAGTTGATCACATAACTCTCCTCCACGTAAAACGCGTGGCGCGCTTTGTTTTTCGCGAAGATCATGTCGCACAGGATCCCGTTGATCTCCATCACGCCCAAGGCGCCGCTCACCTGCACCCGGCCGTTTTCAATCGTCAAGGCCGCATTCTTGGGACGCTTACCGGCCTGCACCTCATCCACGTAAACCTGAAAGGCGCGCGCGCTGTCGTCTGGCGTGGGGATCCAGATTTGGTTCCCATAGAGATCGCGCATGGTCGACATGTAGGTGTTGTCAGCCAAGGCGTTCTGCGTGATCAAAAACACGTCCGGCCGTACCTGGGCCGAGTAAATCATGTATGTCGGCACAAACCGGCCGGGATCCGTACCGCCGAAAAAGATCGCGTTGGGCTCCATCGCAGGTGGAAACAGCGGATTCGGCAGCGGCTCCTCGTCCGCCTCCAACTCCTCGGTGATCGCCTCCGCACCGCGCAACTGGTAGTTGCCGAACTGCCAACCGAAGTCGTGCCCGTTCTGCTCCGCACCGCTCATGGAGAAAACCAGATACGCGTTGGTGTAGTTCTCGTAGATCGGAATCGCGGCCAAAAGCACACCCGCACACACCAGACCGATGCGCAACGGCTTCAGCAGACGGGCATTGAGCCAGCCGAGCCGCACCAGCCACTTCAGAATGCGATTGCCGAAGGTCAGTCCGAACGCCAGACCGTAGCCGATCCAAATCGCGAACAGCCCGTGCGAACTGATGAACTTGACCTTCTGGATAAAGGCGTCCTGCAAATCGCCCTTGATGTTCGCCAGCACCACCAGAAGCACACTCATGACCAGAAACCCCGCTGCGGTCGCGATCATCCACTGCTGGGTCACCTGATCCATGTCGGAACGGAAATCAAAACGCTTTTCCGCAAAGGAACGGAAGAAAAACCAGCCCGCCCCGCAGGCGGCAAGGATCACCAGCGCCAGCGCCAGCGAAGCCAGCCGGACCCCGATGCCGGGATCGCCCGTGCCGGAAAGCGCATGGGTCAGGCCTTTGGCGAGAAAAAGCGCGATCACCGCCAGCATCCCGCACAGCGAGATCCCCACAGTCAGCCCTTCAGAGAGGTTGCGCGCCTGCCAGGTGCGTTTCACAAACGCTTCCACCTGCGTGAGCACCACGGTCGCCCCCCCCACCACCAGCAGAAACAGGATCAGTCCGATCAGCAGCTTGTCGAGACGCCAGAGCGGTTCACCGCCGGCAAACTCGGAGATCAGCACCAGCACGCAGGTCAACAGGTACAGGCCGCTGGCGACATACCCTGCGCGGATGCGCCGTTTCCCGACCCGGAAACTCCAAAGCGTAAAGGGCAAAAAGCCCAGCGTGGCGGCGATCAGCGTGAACTGCACACGCAAGTCGGTGAAGTAGGTGCCGAGTTGGAAGAGGAACTTTTTGGTGAACACATCGGACGGGGCAAGTTTTTCGTACTGACCGCGGGTGATGGCGTGTTTGAAACCTTCCCACGTACGCGGGTATCCCCAGTTCATCGGCGGGTTACGCAGATCCGAAACGATCGGCATGTAGATGTAGAAGGAGACCCCCAACTCCGCGAACAGCGTGGTCACAGCCACCGCCCGCCCGTTGGGAAGCAGTTGCCAGGCCAGCCCAATCACCACGAAATTCCAGATCACCGGCCACCAGAACCACCAGGAGGTCGGATGGGTCAGTCCGTTCATGCCGCCTTTGCGCAACAGCACAAACACGGCCAGTTGCACCGCCGCCACCGGCAGGGCGTAGAAGATGCCGCGCGGCAGCGTGACCGCCAGCAGAAACAGGACAACCAATCCTCCTGCCAGCACCAGAGTCGGCAATGACCAGTTATACGGCTGCCCCATGTATCCGGCGGGCATCGCCGCGCCCCGGATGGCAGAGAGCCGGAAAAACAACAACAAAAGCGATACGCCTGCGGCGATCAGCCACGGCAGGGTTTCCCGCTCGCCCCACCGGCTTTTAAAGACATACGCGCCGCCTAAACTGAAGGCCAGCACCAGTACGGCCAACGCAGCCACGCTGGTGTACACACTGGGATCGAACAGCGGCGCATCGGTTGCCGCGACCTCCTTCATCCGGGTCGTCGCGGTGGAAAAGAAAATCAGCAGCGCACCCAGAATCGTCACGCCCGCCGTGATCCATGCGCCTTGAAGAGCCAGCGCATCCAGCCGCCCCCCCTTGCCGGTTCCGGGCTCGCGCTTGCTCACCGCGTTTCGGTGCCAAGATAACCCGTGGCCCACCGCCAACCCCAGCAACACACAGACGCAACCCGCAACCAGCAGACCCGGAGACGGCACGGAAACTTTCGAAAGCGGCTCCGCTTTAGCAAACGCGGGGCCGCCCATACCGGGCGAGGCCGGCACCATCGCTCCGATCTGCAACAGATGGGAGGTCAACAGCATGGGGATGCCCACCAGAAGAAAATCGCGGAACAGTGCGATGTCACGCAGGAAAATCATCACCACCAGCGGCAGGGCCGCCAGCAGCAGCACCTGATAATTCGTCAGCCCCAAGCCGAACACGAAAGCCGTCAGCCACAAGGTTTTTTCCGCCGGGCACCGCATCCAGCGATAGGTCAGCAGAAAGATCCACATGAGGAAAAAAGCGTTGAGGGTGTACACCTCCACGATCGTGGCCTGCGACCACATCACCGGGCTGAACGCGAAAACCAGACTGCCGCCCACACCGCCGGCCCAGCAGAGCAGGTCACTCTCCTGCTGTCTGAAATCCTCCTCGCCCTCGTGCGCGTCCCGCATCATGTCGGAAGCCGAACGCGTGATCAGCATTGCCGTGATGCCGGCCGCCAACGCGGCGAACACCGCAGACATGAGCGAAATGCTCCAGGCCGGTGTCGGCTGTCCCCGGAACGTGACCCAACTGAAAACCCGGGCGAACAGATAGGCGCACATCGTCCAGATGGGATAACCGGGCGGATGCGGCACACCCAGATGATCCCCGGCCACCGCCAACTCGCCCGAATCCTCCAGTGTGACGGAGGGTCCCAGCGTAAAAAAGTAGACGAGGAAAGAGATTATCGTGGCGGTCCAGAAAGCGGTCCAGTCGATCCGCCGGAAAAAAGCAAGATTGGGGCCAGAGCCCGAAAACCGGTTTTTCATCATAACGACAACTCACGCTTGTAAAGAAGACACTTAATTTACAATCCTTGCCTCTCACCGGCAAGGACAACTTTCCGTTTATACGCGCCACGAGGAGGGAACACGGCTTGAACAACCGGGGCGGCTGTGTTACGTTGGGCACATCCGTTCCCGGACCGGACAGCCCCGGCGGGACAGAGGGAGCGCTCATGCCGATACAGGTGATCATTGTAGAAGACGACCCCCGTCTGCGTTCCGGATTGCGCGAAATCATCAACAGCGATCCGGCCTGCGCCTGCGTCGGCGCGTACGGTTCGGGCGAGGAGGCATTGCAACAGGCGCCTGCCCTCAACCCGCAGGTCGCGGTGATGGACATCAACCTGCCCGGCATGGACGGCATCGCGTGCGTGCGGCATCTCGCGGAAATCCTGCCCGAACTCCAGATCGTGATGCTGACCGTTTATCAGGACACCGACAACCTGTTCCGCGCTCTGGCTGCGGGTGCGCACGGCTATCTCGTGAAACCGGCCCGCGCCCGGGATCTGCTGGACGCGATCCGCGATATCCACCGTGGTGGAGCCCCCATGACCAGCGCACTGGCGCGTAAAGTCGTCGACGCGTTCCGTGACCGCGCCTCGCCCGCGCAACCGCCGCCCGCCGCCACCCCCCCGACCACCGAATCCGATGAGTTGGCGCCGCGGGAGAAAGAAGTGCTCGATCTGCTGGCGCAGGGTTTCTCGTACAAGGAGATCGCCGATAAACTGAATGTCGCCTTCGCGACGGTGCACACCTATGTCCTGCGGATCTACAAGAAGTTGCATGTGCGATCCAAAAACGCCGCAGTGGCCCGTTGGCTCGGTTATCAACCTGGCGAATAGGAGAAAACGTCAACCATGACCACTCCCCGACCGTTCGGACGTCGCGCGTTTTTACGGCTCGCCCATGCAGGCATGGCCGTTCTGCCGGTCATGACGGCAAAGCGAGTCTCCGGACAGTCCGCTGCGGTGCAGCCAGCAACGCGCACCTATGCGCGCCAAGTGAAACTGGGGCTGGTCGGCTGCGGCGGGCGTGGTTCGTGGATCAGCAATCTATTCAAGGCGAACGGCGGGTTTGTGATGACCGCTGTGGCCGATTATTTCGCGGATCGCGCAATGCGCGTCGGCGCCCAACTGGGCGTACCGCCGTCACGCTGTTTTTCAGGACTGGATGGTTACCGCCGCCTGATGGCGTCCGGCATCGAAGCCGTAGTGCTGCAGACGCCTCCTTATTTCTTCCCGGCACATGCGGAAGCGGCCCTTGATGCGGGATTGCACCTCTACATGGCCAAACCCGTTGCGATCGACATCCCCGGTACCCTGACGATCCAACGGCTTGCGGCCCGGGCGACACAGGAGCGGCGCGTGTTTCTCGCGGATTACCAGTTGCCACGCGACCCGGTGAATCAGGAGGTCGCCAAACGGATCCGGGCCGGCGCGCTCGGCCGACTGCAAACCGTTTTCTCCTCCGGCTGGGCGGGCGGCAACGGGTATCAGGACCCGCCTCTGGAGACCCCGATCGCGAACCGGCTCAAAGACCTCGTTTGGTGCAACGATCTCGCGCTCGGCGGGGATTATCTGGTGCATTACGACGTACACATCCTCGATGCGGTGGTCTGGGCCTTGGGAAAGAAACCGGTCGCCGCCATGGGCGCATCGGCAGCGCTCAGGCCCTCCGTGCACGGCGACGCACGCGACTCCAGCACCGTCGTGTTTCTGTTTGACGACGGCACGATCTGGTGCCATCAGGGTATGCTCGGATCGTATCATGACTGGCTCAAGGTCGGCCGGCTCACCGCGTCGCTACAGGGCACGCAGGGCGCGGCTTGTCTCTCCTACGCAGGAAAGGCATACGTGCGTGGCGGACCGCGCCATTTCAGCGGCGGCATCCCCAACCCCGAGGCAAGCGTCAAAACCAACATCGCCGAATTCCGGCAGGCGATCGAGACCTCTGCCTGCGACAACGCGCAGGTTCTGCGCGCGGTCGACAGCAACCTGACAGCGATCCTCGGGCGCGAGGCCGCCGCGCGCCGGGATCGGGTCACACTTGACACGCTGATGCGCGAAGCGCGCGTTTTACAACCCGATCTCTCCGGCCTGATACGCTGACCGCGCCGTCGGCGCGGCTCCTTACCACGGCCACCATCCTGTCGGGGCGGAGACGCCCAACCGAAGGTACGGCAACACCGCCTCGGCGTGCGTGTCGTAGTTGAACACCGTGAAGCCGGACAAGCCCAACTCGCGGGTGATGAGGCGCGCGTTGCCGACCCTCTCCCGCTGCAAGGCAACGGAACTGCGGAAAGCGACGTTAGCCTCCGTGAAATCAAGTCGCGCACATTGATCTCAATCATGCCCGCTTCCGGTCCTGTGGGCGGCGTTCACGCCGCCAAACGCGGAGGGCAGCCGTGCGAACCCCGCCTCTTCCCACGAGGCCTGCGGCGTCCCGCTCATGGGCACGCACAGCGCGCGCAACGTCTTGGTGTCGCGCACCGCTTGCCAAGCGGGAAACACCGCCTCCCCCTTCGGCGGCGCAGGGATCGTCTCAGCCCTTGCCCCGCCGATCCCCGCCACAAGCAGAAACACGATCCGAACGATCTTCATCCCTTGCCTCCGATCCCGTAAACACATAATATTTTACCTTCAATGGATCGAAAAGCCAAGAATGCACCACAAGGCGGGATCATCCGCATGTTCCGCAAGGACAAAGGCCTGTCTCGGGGAAACGCACCGTGACAATGGAACAGGACATCACCCGATTCAACCTCGTCTCGGCATATCAGCCTGCAGGTGACCAACCCGAGGCGATCGCCGCCCTTTCGCAAGGGTTGCGCGCGGGTGCGCGTCGGCTGACGCTGGAAGGAGTGACCGGATCCGGCAAAACCTTCACGATGGCCAATCTCATCCGCGAATGGGGTCGGCCGACCCTGGTCCTCTCACACAACAAGACGCTGGCTGCCCAACTGTTCGCCGAACTCAAAGGGTTCTTTCCGGATCACGCCGTTGAGTATTTCGTCAGTTATTATGATTATTACCAACCCGAAGCCTACATCCCGCAGACCGACACGTATATCGAAAAAGACGCCTCGATCAACGAGGAGATCGAACGGTACCGGCTCGGCGCGACCAACGCCCTGCTCGGACGGCGCGATGTTGTGATTGTAGCCTCGGTCTCCTGCATTTACGGGCTGGGATCACCGGAGGATTATCGTGAGATGCTGGTCGACCTCACGTCCGGCTGTTCCGTCGCGCGCGATGCCGTGCTGGAGCAGCTCGTCGGCATCCAATACGTTCGTAACGATTACGAGCCGCAGCCCGGCACCTTCCGGGTGCGCGGCGACAGCGTCGACATCTTTCCCTCTTATGAGACCGACGGGTTACGCGTCACGTTCTTCGGTGACGAAGTGGAGTCGCTGCATACGCTGGACCCGGTGACCGGCCGGACCGGGAGTCCGCTTTCGCGCGTGGTGATCTCCCCCGCCAAACACTTCGTCATGCCGCGGGCGAAAATTGACGCCGCAACCAGCCGGATCGCGTGCGAACTGGATGCGCGGCTGGCCGAACTGGAGCGTCAGGGGAAACTGCTCGAAGCCCAACGGCTGCGGCAACGCACGGACTTTGACTTGGAAATGCTGCGCGAATTGGGATACTGCAACGGTATCGAGAACTACTCCCGGCATCTGGCCGGACGTGTCGCAGGCGAGCCGCCTGCCTGTCTGCTGGATTATTTCGAGGGGGAGTTTCTCACCATTCTGGACGAGTCGCATGTCACGGTGCCCCAATTGCGTGCCATGTACAACGGCGACCAGGCACGGAAACAGACTCTGGTCGAGCATGGGTTCCGTCTGCCCTCCGCCCAAGATAACCGGCCGCTGCGCTTTGAGGAGTTTCTGGACAAGGTCGGACCGATCGTGTTCGCTTCCGCCACGCCCGGACCGTACGAACGTCAGGTTAGCGAAATCACGGTCGAACAGGTGATCCGCCCCACGGGGCTGCTCGACCCTCCGGTTGAAATCCGGCCGCTCGACAATCAGATCGACAATCTGATCGAAGAGATCCGGCGCGCCGCGGAACAGGGCGACCGCGTTCTGGTAACCACGCTGACCAAGCGTTCCGCCGAAGACCTCACCGCATACCTCACGGAGATCGGCATCCGGGTGGAATATCTGCACAGCGACATCGGCGCGATTGATCGCGTCGCCATTCTCGGCCGGTTACGCACCGGCGCGTTCGACTGCCTTATCGGCATCAATCTTCTGCGTGAAGGTCTCGATCTGCCCGAAGTCGCGCTTGTGGCGGTGCTCGACGCCGACAAGGAGGGGTTTCTGCGTTCCGCCACCTCGCTGATCCAGACCGCAGGCCGCACGGCACGGCACGTGAACGGCCGCGTGATCCTCTATGCGGATCGCGAGACGGAGGCGATACGCAAGATGGTCGACATCACCCGCACGCGGCGCCAGCGGCAGGAAGCCTTCAATGCGACGCACGGCATCACCCCGCAGAGTGTCCGAAAGGCGCTCAACGAATCACTGGATCTGTATGCTCAGGCCCGGCACATCGAGGAGCGGATGTTCGCCGCAGAGTCGTCCGAATCCTACGACCTGTGCCGGGCAATTGCCGACACGGAGGCGGAGATGATCGCTGCGGCCGATGCCTTGGAATTCGAGCGCGCGGCGCTGCTGCGCGATGAGTTGCGCGAACTTAAACACCTGCTGGCCACACCCGCCGGTCCGGAAACCGACGGTGCCAAGTCCACGAAACCGAAGAACCGCAGAACGCGCCGTCCGCAGGGCAAAGGCAAAGCGGCCGCGCCGCCGCAACCGGCTGGAAAACGCTCGGTGCGCCGCCGCCCGTAGTGTGCGGATGGCACACGCTAGAGCCGCTGGACGAATGCCGCCATGCGGTCCATCGCCTCTTTGAGCTGCTCCATGCCCGTCGCGTAGGCGCACCGCAGGAAACCCGCGCCGCAGGCACCGAATGCCGTGCCCGGTATACAGGCCACATTACATTCGTTCAGCAGACGGAGGGCGAAGGTGGTCGAATCCAACCCGGTCGACTGGATGGAGGGAAAAACGTAAAACGCTCCGCGCGGCATGAAACAATCGAGCCCCATCTCATTGAGCGAGGCGACGATATAATTCCGGCGCAGATGATACGATTCGCGCATCGCGGCCACATCCGCCGCGCCATGCTGAAGCGCCTCGATGCCCGCCATCTGGGCCGTGGACGAGGCGCACATCATGCAGTACTGGTGAATCTTCATCATGGCATCCGTCAGCGGCGCCGGTGCGCAGACATATCCCAAACGAAACCCTGTCATAGACCAAGCCTTGGAAAACCCGTTCAGGAAAATCAGTCGGTCGCGCAAGCGCGGGATGGCCGCTAAGGAATGGCGTCCGCCCTCGTACGTGAGTTCTGAATAGACCTCATCCGAAACCAGCAACAGGTCATGGCGGATGACGAAATCCGCCAGAGCCTCGGTATCCTCGCGCCGTAGCGTGGCGCCGGTCGGGTTGTTGGGAAAACTGACGAGCAGGACCCGCGTACGGGGCGTCACCTTCTTTTCCAGTTCCTCCACGGTGAGCCGGAACTCATCGCGGCGGAAGGTTTCGACCGCGACCGGCACACCCTGAGCCATGCGGATCAGGGGCGCGTAGGCCACAAAGCAAGGCTCGTGGTACAGCACCTCATCTCCGGGCGATAACACGGCGCGCATCGCGATGTCGAATCCCTCGCTGACCCCAACGGTGACCAAAATCTCTGTCTGCCAATCATATTCCGCCCGGAAGGTGTCACGCATGTATCCGGCCAACTCCTGACGCAACTCGGGCATGCCGAGGTTCGAGGTGTACCGTGTCATGCCCCGTTCGAGCGAAGCGATCGCCTTCTCGCGGATATGCCAAGGCGTCAGGAAGTCCGGTTCGCCGATTCCGAGCGAGATCACATCTTTGCGGCTCGCCACGATATCGAAAAAGTCGCGGATCCCCGATTTCGGCAGGTCACGCACCAGCGGGGAGACGAAATCATGGGCAGACTTGGAGACGGTCGTCATGGCTTACGCCTTCCATCAGGACACCCTGATCCTTGTATGTTTTCAATATGAAGTGTGTGGTAGTCGAAAGCACACCGTCGAGCGAGGCAAGGTGTGCACTGACGAACTGGGCGACCTGCTGCAGGCTCTGTCCTTTGACGAACAACAGTAAATCGTAGGCGCCCGACATCAGACACATGGACTCCACCTGCGGGAACTTGCCGATCCGGTTGGCGATCCGGTCAAACCCGCCCTCGCGTTCCGGGCGGATGCGCAACTCGATGACTGCCCGCACATCTGTTTGCTCAATGCGGTCCTGATTCAACACAGCCTGGTACCCCCGGATCACCCCGTCGCGCTCGTATGCGGCGATCCGTTCGCGCACTTCCGTTTCGGTCAGCGCCAACTTTTTGGCCAGCGTCGCGTCCGATTCACGCGCGTTCTTTTTCAGCAGTTCAAGCAATGTATCCATAATACTCGCCTTTCGTGAGGGTGCAGTATAGCGAAAACCGTTCGGACTGCAATGTCAGAGCGGCTCAATCTGTTCACAATCGGTCGTGACGGTCACCGCCTGGCCAATCAGTTCAATGTTGAGTACGACCCGTACGGTTCCGGCCAGACGCTTCACGCGACCCTCGATCCCCATGAACGGACCGCTGAGAATTCTCACCATGCGGCCCTCTGTCAGCGGCGGGCCGGCCTTGAGCGCGGGGTTGGCCCGTAACGCCCGCCGTACCATGATCAGCTCGCGCAGCAGACGCCGCGCGTTTATGGGCACCAGAATCCGGACCAGCAGGTTGGTCTGCAGCAACGCTAAGCGCTGGGCATCCGGGAAACAGGCAAACACATACCCGGGGAAAATCGGCACCCGGACCTGGATTTTCCGGCGCTGGACAATCCGTTGCCGTTCGCGCAACGGCAGGTAAAACGGGATACCGTAAAGCCGACAGTACTCCGTGACCTTCTTCTCCGTCCGCGGCTTGACAAACAGCACTTTCCAATTCTTCATGATCCCGCCGCGTCAGCCCTGCGTCTCCTCCGTATCGGCATCGGTGTCGGTATCGATATCGGCATCGGTGTCGGCATCAGCGATACTGACGGACACGAGCGTATCCCCGTCATCCAAGCGGACCAGCCGGACCCCCTGGGCCGTCCGCCCGCAGAGACGCACATCGTTTACCGGCGAGCGGATCATCATGCCCGCCGAAGTGATGGAAATAAAGGACTGCTCCTCCCGAACGGCGTGTGCGGCGACCACCTTGCCGTTACGTCCGGCCACATCCTTGATGGCGATCATGCCCTTGCCGCCGCGATTATGCGGCGTGAACTCGGAGAACATCGTGCGTTTACCATACCCGTTTTCGGTGGCGATCAACAGCGTGGCCTGATCATCCACCACGTCGAAACTACGGACCGCGTCTCCTGCCCCCAGCCGGATCCCGCGCACACCGGTGGCGGCCCGCCCCATGCGTCGCACCTGCTTCTCGTTAAACCGCATGGCCTGCCCGTTGGCGGTGATCAGCAGCACATCGTCCCCGGAACGGGTCAGCCGTACCTGAATCAACCGGTCATGTTCCCCAATGTTCAACGCCCGGATGCCGTTGCGGTTGATGTTGCGGTAATCGACGAGCGCGGTCTTTTTGACGGTGCCGCCTTCGGTGGCGAACATCACGTCCACGTCCTCCGCAAATGCCCGGATCGGCAGCAGGGCCGCGACCTGTTCGCCTTCCTGAAACTGCAACAGATTCACGATCGGTTTGCCGAACGAGGTGCGGGGCGCCTCGGGGATTTCGAAGGCGCGCTCCGCGAACACGCGGCCGAAGTTGGTGAAAAAGAGCAGGGTGTCATGGGTCTCGGCGACAAAGACCGTGGTGATCAGGTCCTCCTCCTTGATCGCGACACCGGTGATCCCGCGTCCGCCGCGCCTCTGCTCCCGGTAAACCGTCAACGGTACGCGTTTCACATATCCGCGCAGGCTGAGGGTGATGACGCACGGCTCGTCCGCAATGAGGTCCTCGATGTTTACCTCACCCTCCAGAGGCACGATCTCCGTGCGCCGTTTGTCGTTCCGCCGAGCGTGGAGCACATACTGCGCCTTGAGTTCCGCCAGATCCTGTTTGATCAGTCCGTAGATTTTAGCGGGGTCCCGCAAGAGTTCCTGCAAATACGCGATCCGGTCGCATAACTCGCGGGACTCAGCCTCGACCTTATCACGCTCCAAACCGGTCAACTGGTACAGACGCATCTCCAGAATCGCATCCACCTGCCGGTCCGAAAAGGCGAAACGCTCCACCAGCCGGACTTTCGCCTCTTCGCGGTTGGAAGACCCGCGAATCAGGGCGACCACCTCATCCAGATGGTCCAGCGCGACCAAGAGTCCGTCCAGAATATGTTTGCGCGCCTCGGCTTTCGCCAGATCGAACTGTGTGCGGCGGGTGATGACCTCGAACCGGTGATCCGTATAACTCCGGAACAGATCCTTGAGTGTCATCACCTTGGGCCGCCCCTGATCGATCGCCAGCATGTTGGCGCCGAACGTGGTCTGAAGCTGTGTGTGTTTGTACAGGTTGTTCAGCACCACCTGCGCCATCGCGCCGCGTTTGAGTTCCACCACCACCCGGATGCCGTCGCTGGAACTCTCGTCGCGAATGTCGGAGATACCCTCCAGCACTTTGCCGTTCACGAGATCGGCCATCTTTTCGATCATGCTGGCTTTGTTCACCGTGTACGGGATCTCGGTGATGAGGATCGCCTCTTTATTCTTGTACTCCACGATCTCCGCTTTGCCCCGGATAGTCAACGATCCACGCCCGAGTTTGTACATGGCCTCGATGCCGCGTGTCCCGCACAGTATGGCACCGGTGGGGAAATCCGGCCCCTTGACAAATTGCATCAGCTCGTCAATCGTGCACTCCGGATTCTCGATGTAGTGGGTGAGCCCGTCCACGAGTTCGCCGAGGTTATGCGGCGGGATGTTGGTGGCCATGCCGACCGCAATACCGGTCGACCCGTTCAAGAGCAGATTCGGCAGCCGGGCGGGCAGGACAGTCGGTTCCTGAAACTCCTCATTGTAGTTGGGTTTGAAATCCACCGTCTCTTTTTCCAGATCATCCAGCATCTCCTCCGCCAGACGATCCATGCGCACCTCCGTGTACCGCATGGCTGCCGCCGGATCCCCGTCGATGGAACCGAAATTCCCCTGCCCGTCCACCAGCGGATAGCGCATCGAGAATTCCTGCGCCATGCGCACGATCGTGTCGTACACCGCCTGATCGCCGTGGGGATGGTATTTACCGATGACATCGCCCACCACACGTGCGGATTTCTTGTATGGCTTGTTCGATGTGTTCCCCAGTTCGTTCATCGCGTACAATACCCGACGGTGCACCGGCTTCAGCCCGTCACGCGCGTCCGGCAAAGCGCGCCCGATGATTACGCTCATGGAATAGTCGATATACGAGGAACTCATCTCGTCTTCGATATTGATGTTTTGCAACCCTTGGTCGGTCTGCTGGTCCGGCTGAATCCCGTCGCTCATGATGACTCCGCTTTTGAACAGTGAAAGTGGGGCTCAGTATACCACATCAGCCGAAAAAAAAACACCTTTTCCCGAATCGGATCCTGTGGTATTTTACGGTATGTGAGAAGCGATTGAACCCTTTGTTGAGGAGCAAACCGAAATGGATAACCGGACCCCCTGCCCGATCTGCCGCACCCCGAACATTTCGTATGCCAGTGCCGGAGCCAACACCAGTGAAATCAACTGCCCGCGTTGCGGCCGCTATCAGATCCAGGCGTTCGCTGAAACCCAACTCCACAACAGCCCGCCCGCTTTTCCCCCGGCCCATCTGCTCTCCGGATTGTGCCGCAACACCTGGGACCATCTGGGGGAGAAAGTGTTGATCACCGTGGATTTGTTCAAGTCCTGGGCCGATCTGGAACGGGTCGCCAAACTCCCCGTACCGCGCGACACCGATGTGGTGACCAAGGGGGAATACTTGCTGAAGCACCTGCGCCGCCGATCGAAAACACTGGCGGACAGGGTTTCGTTTACGCCCCATGAACTAGCGTGCGGGTTCTGCTCCACGAAAAACGAACTGCTTTTCTGCCTGCGTTATCTGGCAGACCGGGGGTGGGTGGAGGAATGTTCAGCCGCCAATCGCAAGGGACCTCCTCGTGACGCGATCACGTTTCGCCTGACGCCCGCCGGATGGGCGGCATTGGCCGCTCCGGCCACTCCGGCCCAACCACGCGCCGTGGTGTCGGTCATGCTGGATCGCGAAGACGAGTCTCTCTGGACGCAAGGGTTCGCCGCCGCGGCGCAGGCCGCCGGATATGTGGCGGAGCGGGTTGAGAACCGTGAACAGCTCAACAAAATTAATGACGAGTTGATCGTGTCGCTGCGCCGCGCCGCTTTCGTGATCGCGGATCTGACCGGACAGGCCCCCATGACCTATTTCGTTGCGGGGTTCGCCGGTGGACTCGGTAAGCCCGTCTTCTGGACTTGCGAGGAAAGCGAAGCCCGCGACAAACGGTTGTGGCTGGAAACACGCCAGTCAATCATCACCACCTGGACGCGGGACAAGCCGGAGGTGTTCGCCGCGCGTCTCGCGCAACGTATCGAAGCCACCATCCCCGGAGAATGAGCGCATGCGCAAACGGACTTAGGGAACGGCTCCGTCCCCTTCGCGATCCGTTTCGACGGGCTCGACATGCACCACGACATCCCGCACCCCCGACTTGGCCGCCATGATCGCGTCCCGTACCTGATGCCCGACCGCATGGCCCTCGCGCACCGATAGGTCGCCGGGAACTTGGATATGCACCTCCACGAAGTAATCGGTCCCGCTCTTACGGATCCGGCACGCGCTCACCGAGTCCACCTGAGGCACGCCGCGGGCCTCCCCCATCACCCGGAATCGCATCTCATCCCCCACATCCCCGTCGAGCATCTCATGGAACGCCTTCCGTAGAATGCGCACGGCGTTGAATACGATGATCCCGCACGCCAGCAGCGCGGCCCAATCATCCGCCTGGGCAAAACGGGGGCCACCCAGCAGCGCGAGGCTGATCCCCACGGCAGCCGCCGCAGAGGTCAGGGCGTCCGAACGGTGATGCCAAGCGTCGCCCTCCAGTGCGAGACTGTCCGTCGCACGACCGGCCCGTAGCACGGCCCGCGAGACGGCTTCTTTGACCAACACAACCATTAGCAGTACCGGCAACGTGTACCACGCAGGCGAAGCGTGCGGCGTCAGCAGTTCGCGCACTGCCTGAAAAGCGATCAGCAGGGCCACTGCCAGTAAGGAAAAGCCGCTGAACACGCCGGCCAGAGATTCGATTTTACCGTGCCCGTACGGGTGACAGGCATCGGCCGGCCGGAGGGAAAAATGAAACCCGAGCCAAGTGACGGATGATGTGATGATGTCCCCTAAGGATTCCACCCCGTCAGCGATCAGCGCATAGCAGTTCCCCATCAGCCCCACCGTTATCTTGACCAGCATCAGGCTGATGTTGACGCCCAGCGTCAAAAAACCGAGCCACCGAATGGATTTCGATTGCGACATATCGGAACGATCACATAAAAGCCCCATACCCGTCAATCCAATCCGATCGTAAAGAATAACGCAGGGGAAAAAGTGCTACACGCACCTTCTCTTCTCACTGCGCGTAGACTTCGAGTTCATCGGGAACCCACTCGGTCATCCGGTTCTCATAGATCACGGGACCGCCCCATTTGCCGGTGGTGATGAGGTCGATGTCACCATCGCCATCAATGTCAACCGGCACGATGTTGAGGCCGGCGCTGACACCCTCGTCGTAGGTGACCACATGCTTGCGGAAGACCGGATTCGGGCCGGGGGTGAAACGGTAGTAGAACACGCACAGCTTGCCGAAGGCATCGGGGTCGCCGCCGTTGTGGGCCATGAAACGCTTGCCGGCGATGACTTCCTTGTTGCCGTCGTTATCGACGTCGGCGAATGCAAGATAGTGCGGTTGCGACCAGGTGTCGTCGATCAGATGCTGACGCCAAGAGATGGTGCCGGATGCATCGCGCTGCTGTTCGTACCAGAAGATGCCGTGCTTGTGGGCCGCGCTGGTGATGAGATCGTTCAGGCCGTCTTTGTTGACATCGAAAACGATGATGTTGGAGGTGTGCTCGACCTTGCCGTCTTTGCCGCCCAAGGCGATGGGGTGCTTTTTCCATGTGTCCTTACGGATGTCTTTCGGGGCCTCGTACCAAACGTTGGGCCGGATCACGTCAGGGCGTCCGTCGCCGTTGATGTCGCCAACGCCGGTGCCGAATGTCGTCTTGTCCATGGAGATCGTGTGGCGCACGTAGCCGGGCTGGCCGTTGGTCAGCGTGCCCGGTTCGTACCAGACGGTCACATGCGTGTCAGGCAGAAACTCCAGCGCCTTGCCGTCGCCGTCGATATCGACCAGCGTGCCGGTTTCGTGGTTGCCCAGCGGGTCAATGACATGCTCGGGCCACAGCTCATTGGAACGGCCCAGCGTGTTTTCGTACCAGTAGGAGGTTTTCGAAAACCAGCAGGCCGCCAGAATGTCCGGCTTGCCGTCTTTGTTGACATCGACGACCAGATTGCAGAAGTCATCGGCGTAGCCTTTGCCATCCTCTCCGACGTTACTGGAAACGGTGCGGATGCGCACGGCCTTCCAGTCGGGCGCGAGGTAGAGATAGGGCCCCGCGGCGATGTCGAGTTTCCCGTCGCCGTTGAAATCGGCCACACAGCAGGCTTCCGAGCGGTAGGTGCCGATGCGGCGCGGCACGAAGGTCAGGGGCGTGAGCACGGAGCCGGGCGCTTTGTCCGGCACACCCACCGGGGTGTGCAGCGCGATGACTTTGAGGGACTTGAGCGCCTCGGTTTTAAGTTCGGGATCATCCAGCATCGGTGTGAGCGCGGCGACCGCCTCGGGGGTGGGCACGGTGCGCCAAGCACCTGCGACGAGGGCCTTCTCCTGCGTCCGCGTGGCCAGTGCGCTGGCTTCTCTGAGCATGGCGGCGCGACCAGCTTGGTCCTGCTCTTGATCGATCAGCCGGATATAACCGCGCAGCGCGATTACGCGCAGGCTGTTGTTGGGATAGGTTTTAGCCAATTGAAGCAACTTGGGGGCGACGGCCTTTCCCTTCCAGCCTGCCAGTACGCGCACGGCGTCATCGGCCACGGCGCGTTCGCTGTCGTCCACGGTGCGTTGGATCAACTCCAGTCCGGCTGGCGTGCCGGCCAAGCCGATCGCTCGCAACAGGCTGCTGCGGCGTTCGACACCGGCTCCGGCGAACAGCGGCAGAATGGCGGCGGTGGTTGCGTCCGGTTCGCGGCGTGAGCAGGCCATGAGCGCCTTTTCAGCGGCGCGCCGCTCTTGGGGATCGACGGCTTTGCAGAAGGCCGCGACGAGCGCCGGGATTTGTTTGTCGGTTGCGAGTTCGGTCAGCGCCTGGAATGCGGCGGTGCGCACGGTCGGCGCGGTGGCCGCGAGGTGTTCCGCGATGGCAGAGGCGGCACGCGGCGTTTTGCGGAAGGCCGCGACGCCCAGCAGGCGCGTGAGGGCGGCGTCGTTGGCCGGACGTCGCGCAAGCGCTTTCACGATCCGGGCGTCGGTCTTGGGATCGTCCAGCTTGATTAGGCTCCTGCGCGCCGCATCTGCCAGCGCGTCGTCCGTCTGGCCGAGCAGTGCGATCAGCGCATCCGCGTCATCGGCATCGCCGATATCGCCGAGTCCGGCGGCGGCTGCCAGCCGGGAGGGCGCATCAAGACCGTCTTTCAGCGCGGCACGCACCAGCGGTGCACCGGCGCGTTTCTTGGCATGGACCAGGGCCTGTACGACAGCGAGGCGGCCCTGCGGTTCGAGTGCTTTCATCAAGTCTTCACCACGCCGTTTCAGTACCTTGTCCGGGAGTTGGGCGGTGAGACGGGCGGCGGTGCCACGCCACACTGCCGAAGCATGGTTCAATGCGGCGGGCAACAGCGTGCGCGCGCGGTCGGGGTCAGCGGTGACGCGTGCGCAAAAGGCGGCCAGCCGGATGTGGTCCGCCAGGCGGGTGTCGTCCGCGACTCGCGCATAGAGCGCGAGGGCCTGCTTTTTGTCGCCGCGCGCGAGCAGCGTCTCTGCGGCCACGAGCGTGGCATCGGCCGTGATTGCGTCTTGCGGTGCGGCGGCCAGCGCAGCCAATGCGCGGGGGGTGGCGAGTTTGCCGAGGTACGCCAACGCGGCGGAACGCACCGGTTGCGGACGGTCGACCAGCGCAAGAATCGCGGTTTCGGCGGCGGTGTCTGCACGGCGGGTCAGGGCGGCGATCACACCGGCCAGTTCGCGGCCGTCCAGCATGGTGAGCGCGGCGCGCAGGGCGGCATCGGCTTCAGGCAGGCCGAGGGCTTCCAGCAATAGGCAGGCGTTATCGAAGGTCTCGGGACGCGCGAGCTGGGCAGTGAGCGTCGGGATGGCGGCGGCTGTGGCGCTGACCAGCAGGGTTTGGCGCGCGCTGTCTTTTTCGGCCGGGGTGCCCTCGGCAAGCTGTCGGAGTAGCGCGGCCTCATCGGCGGCAAGCGGACGCACTGCG
>Ga0208694_1002003_pt1 | contig 22826 bp, 20 predicted proteins | sample AD_UKC078_MetaG_FD_184442 | JGI IMG/M metagenome (GOLD analysis project Ga0208694, IMG submission 184442) | Active sludge microbial communities of municipal wastewater-treating anaerobic digesters from USA - AD_UKC078_MetaG (SPAdes) (version 2) | ecosystem: Engineered > Bioreactor > Anaerobic >...
ATTTAGGGATTGCGGCATTTTAATAATCTATGCAGAAACAAGTTCAAAACTTTCAGGATGGGATGATAATTGGAATATTTCAAGAAGATTCGTTTATTGGGGAGTTAAAGAATATGATACTCTTAATGATATTGATTATGCTAGACTAAGTGATGATAAAATCATTATAAGAGGATTTAACCCTAATAGTTTAACAACTGATTTTGTATTACCAGATACTATTAACACTTATCAAGTTACTGCAATTCAAAGTTTTGCATTTTATAATTGCTATAGTTTGACAAGCGTTATCATACCAAATAGTGTGACAAGTATTGATATTGGTACATTTATGAATTGCAGCAGTTTAACAAGCATTACCATCCCAAATAGTGTGACAAGTATTGGAAATCAAGCATTTTATTATTGCTATAGTTTAACAAGCGTTACCATACCAAATAGTGTGACAAGTATTGGATATTATGCATTTAGAGATTGTAGCAGTTTAACAAGCATTATCATACCAAATGGTGTAACAAATATTGGAGGTGCTATATTTAGTGGTTGCAGCAGTTTAACAAGCATTACCATACCAAATAGTGTGACAAGAATTGAAGGTTATGCCTTTGATGGTTGCAGCAGTTTAACAAGTATTTTCATACCAAATAGTGTGACAAGAATTGAAAATTATACATTTAGGAATTGCAACAGTTTAACAATCTATGCAGAAGCAAGTTCAAAACCTTCAGAATGGTCTAGTGATTGGAATTGTTCAAATAGACCTGTTTATTGGGGAGCTAAAAGATAGGACACTGTTAATAATATTGGTTATATTAGATTAAGTGATGATACTATCGCTATAAAAGGAATTAACCTTAATAGTTTAGCAACTGATTTTGTTTTGCCATCAACCATCAGGTATTTTACATTTGAAAATTACAAATGAGTTATTAAATCGCTACGAAGTCAAAAACTAGAAGGTTGGAGTGGAGATTGGAAACCACACAATGCTACTGTTTATTGGAACTATGTCTTAAGTTAAATAATAATCAACAAATGAAAAGCAAGGAACCGTAAAGAAATAAAACAACTCAAAGTAAAGGTGAAACAAGAAGGATAAACAATCCCCTCAACTTTATCTTTTGTTATTAAAAAAGCCAAGTAAACTTCAGGATTTATCTGAAATACTTGGCTTTTTATGTGACTGTACCTTTTTATTGGATTATTTCTTTACAGCCCATGTTTTCATTTGAAATCTTTTTTATTGCTTTCAACTAATGCCGTTTCTCCTTGAAAATCAAAACTTTTAATCCACATTCTAACAGTATTTTTACCACATTCTAAATCATTAGATATCTCGAAGATGCTTTTCTTCCTCGACTTATAATCACTAATTGCTTGTAACATGACTTCTTTCCTAAATTTTCTTTTGTCATAAAAAAATGATACCTCCTTAAAGTATTTAGAGTGAAAAATATCGATTCCTACCAGAAGGATTAAGGGGACACATTCCCCTTAAACCCTTTGGTCTTATCTTTATTTTTATTCTCTGTCTACTTTAGAGATATCATATCAATTAATGTTTTTAATAAAAATGTTCTAATAATAAAATACATAAAAAAATAAATAATTATCAAAATCTAACAAAATTCTTTATAGTCTCAACTTATTTCATTAGTTTTTTGATGGGTGATTTTATAATCTTTATTTTGATTGCTCATTTTCATCTATCGTTAAAACTTTTGTCAACCTATTATTTGTTGCAATTGAAAATTACATTAAATTTTTTATCTTTACAGCGGGATTCCCAGCAATTACACAATTACCTTCATAGAAACTTTTAGTAACAATTGATCCTGCGCCCACTATTGTATGATCTCCAAGAGTAACTCCAGGTAAAACGACACTGTTCATTCCGATCCAACAAGAATTACCAATAAAAACATCCTTTGGCTCATCATGAAATTCTAAATTCTTAATTTTATGATTAGAAGTAATAATCCCAACATTGGCAGCTATATATGTATTTGAACCAATGGTAATTTTGCCCATTGCTTGAATATAAATTCCTTTACTTTGAAAATTATTAAGGTCATTAACATCAAAAGTAATATTTCCTGGTGGTCCGCCAATTCTACTAAACGGTGAAATTGGAAAAGGAACCCCCTTATTGACACCTAAAAAAATTCTTGCTATACAATCATTTACTATCCATTTCCATCCAATTGCAAATATACCACCGTATTTCCCAGAAAAATACTTTCCTTTAATATATTTCCTTCTATAAAAAAACAATGACAAAATATTAGCAAATAAATAAGTGCACAAACCAAAAAATAATTTAAATATTCTCACGTTACTCTCCTCAAAAAGATTACTCATTTCAATAGTTTAATAAAATTAATTTAATTTAATAATGAAACTTTCAACATATATTTATGTTTTAATTGACACTTTCTGAACTAACGCTCAAAGATTTCCAAATTTTACGAATGTAAGGAAATAAAGCAGTAAAATAAATTATACACCAAATTATACCCAAAATAATAGATTCTATTTCTTCAGAAAATATGAGATCAAGGGTAATTATAGTTTTTATCCAAGAAAAAAACAAACCCAAACTAGCGCAAAAAATAGAAATCAAAAAAATAGGAATCCAAGGGAAAATTTTTGACAACCTTATCTTTACTGCTTTTGAAGTGGCTAAAAGTTGAAAAAGAACCAAAACAAATAGTGAAATAAATGTTGAAACAGCTGGTCCATAGAAACCTAACAGCCGAAACAAAGGATAAATTAAAATCACATTAATAAGTAAGGACACAAGAGCATTAATAAAAATCAGTTTTGTTTTTCCAACCGAACTGAGTATCATTCCAAAATAGGTACAACGTAGCAGTGGGATTAAACTATATACTTGAAATACTCTAACACCTGGGAGATACTTGCTAGAGTACAAAATTGAAATCACTTCTCGGCTAAAAGTAAAAATCCCCATCGAAATAATACAAATGAAAATAAAGGCCATTATAGTGCTATTCTTCCATAAATTAATTGCTTTTTCATTATCCTTCTTCATCACGTAACTAATAATAACCGGCATTGAGACAAGACTCAAGGCTGAAGCAATTATTGCAATTGGTAATTCTTTGGCTGCATTTGAATAAATAGCGTAATCCTCAACAGAATAAAATCGCCCGATAAACAACTTGTTCATTTCAACAGATATTGTTCCTACAAAAGATGAAAGACTAATAGGAATTGAATAAGTTAATATTCTTTTTATTAGATGTGAATCAAACCGAAAATTAATTTTCCCCACCATCCTGCGGACAATAAAAAATGATGTAATTGAAATTCCAATTTCCAAAAGTGAATATAGAATCATGTATATTTTAAAATTCCAATTCATTAACTGGACTATCACAATGAGAGAAAGAAGGAGAATACCGTTTGCTAATCTAAAAAACATTAATTTTGGTGTTTTTCCATAAATAACAAAAAACAATTCAATACTTTGGATGACCATAATTGTCCATGGTAGTACAGCAAGAGAATAAATGAAAGAGTTAATTAGTGTATTTTTGTAATAGTTTACTAGTATTGGCGCACAAAAGACAAGAAATAGGCCATTTATTATCATCAAAATGGTGGAGAATGAAAAATAAACAGAAACATATTTTTCTTTTTCTCCTAAGTTTTTTGCTTTTCCCATAAAAAAATTAACACTATTCGGAAGACCCAAAGAAAAAAATGCATATGTTAAATTAATTGCCGAAATTATTTGTGAAAATGTGCCAAATTCTTCAAGAGAACGAAATCTTGAAAGCAACATTGAAGTAATAATTTGCAACAACATCGTGATGAATTGGGAGATGGTTAATCCAACTCCATCCCTAGCTATGGATTGTTTTTTTTCTTCCATTTTAATTGGTCTCTCCATTTAATTGTCCCTTAATTCCCAATATTTGTTTTTAGAATCTTAGAAAAACATTAAAATTAATACTTTCTTATTAAGAAGCGTAAGCACATTTTCAAATTATTTTATTTATGTTTTGTTTATAGTAAAACAAAATTACCCTTTTAATAAAGTATAACTCATAATCTTCAATTGTGAAATGATAAAAAGGGTAATATTATTATAGAAACTATAATTCAACCAAGTGCTTTTTCTTACAATTTTCTTCGTTCTTCTTGAATGATTATATTCATCTCTTTAACATGAGCATCAATATCATGATAAAGCTGAATTTGGTTTTTAGCTCGGTCCCAGTGTTGATGTTTATATTCTTTGGGATAAACAGACTTGGGATCTAAATGAGCTGTTAAGAAGCGAATGATATGTTCCAAAGTGACAACTTTGACGCCGTTAACGAGATTATCAATTTCAGCAGCGGTAATAAAGTCTTTGGTTTCTTTTAAGAACCCACGAACAAACAAACGATAATAATCAAGATTAAAATGAACAAACTCTAATTGAGTTTCATCTTCCCGGCTAGTTGAGCAAAAATATCTAGCAGCATCCCCAAAATCAGTGATTAAAGTGCCGGGCATAATAGCATCTAAGCCAATAACTCCCAAAACTTCATAGGTGTTTTCATCAAACAACATATTGCTTAACCGAAAATTATTGTGTGTAACCCTTAATGGAACTTGTTTAGTTTTCAGTAAATGAGGAATTAAAGTAAACTGGGCTTCTTGAAATTCTAAAAACTTCGTTTCATTAAACAAAGGAACAGCTTTTTCATAATCTCTGTTAATTACTTTATATAGTTGCTGATATAGTTTTGGAGCATCATGGTAATTAGCAATCGTATTCACTAATAATTTAGGATTGAAATCAAGTAAAACCTTTTGAAATCTTCCAACCGCTTTTCCAATTTCTTCCATCATCTCATCAGCAACAATCTTTTTAAAGATCTTCATATGCGGTTTTATTTTATACATTCGCCAATAGGTTTCTTCGGCTTTCACATGCTTAGTGCCTGTTAGAGAATCCAGTAAATTTTTGGTCATTAAAAAATCATCCTTACCTTTAAAATAAGGAACTAAAGATTCGATATTTTTAATAACATTTTCCGGTTTTTTAAAGATATTATTATTGATTAGTTGTAAGATATAAGTTTCATTCTTTGATTTTGCAAGATAGGTACGATTAACTACTCCTCTACCAAAGCGGTCAACGGACAATATGTGTTGTAATAATCCATATTGTTCTAATGCATCAAACATGATCATATTGCATTATCTCCTTAATATTTATTTTATCAATAAAAACTCAATAATCTTATCAGACACAAAATCAATATCTTCTTCAGTTAGATAAGGATGCATTGGCAAAGATAAAACTATATCACAAAGGGAAGTAGAAATTGGATAATCTTTATTAGAACAATTAAAATCTTTGAAAGCGGTTTGATTATGCATTGTTTTTGTATAGTAAATCATACTGGGAATCCCGTAGCTACTTAAAAAGTTCTTTAATTCATCCCTTTGTTGTTTGTTTTTTAGTTTAATTGTGTATTGAGCAAAACTTGATAAGTATCCCTCAGGAATAAAAGGAATTTCAACATGTTTTTTTAATCTGTCATTATATTTTTTGAAAACAATATTGACATCATTCAACTCATGATTAATAAAAGCAGTCATTTTTACATTTAAAATAGCAGCTTGAACTGTATCTAAACGAGAATTAACACCAATTCTAATATTATCATACTTATCTTCACCTTTGCCATGGACCCGTAATGATTCCAATAAACTTGTTAAGTTATCGTCGTTTGTAAAAATAGCACCGCCATCACCATAACAACCTAGAGGTTTGGCAGGGAAAAAGGAAGTAATCGCAGCATTACCAAAACTACAAGCTCTCTTACCTTTATATTCGGCCCCAAAACCTTGTGCTCCATCCTCTAAAATAAGCAAATTATATTTTTTAGCAATCGCACTAATGGTCTCATAATCAGCAAGTAGACCAAAAAGGTCAACCGGAATAATAACTTTTGGTTTAAATTTCCCCTCTTTGATTACTTGTTTTATTTTTTTTTCGAGTTCTTTGGGATTAATGTTGAAAGTTTTAGCATCAACATCGACAAAAATCGGAGTTGCTCCAACAAATGATACTACTTCTGCAGTGGCAAAAAAAGTGAAATTAGGTACAAAAACGGCATCACCTTTGCCAATACCCCATGCAGTTAAAACTAAAGATAAAGCATCGGTTCCATTTGCACAAGAAATACAGTGTTTAACGCCAACATATTCAGCAAGTCTCTTCTCAAGTTCTACTACTTGAGGCCCACTGATAAAATTTGATTCAATAAACACTTTTTCGACGGCTTCATCAATTTCTTTCTTATATTTTATATATTGAGTTTTTAAGTCTCTAAACTGCATTATTTAACTCCTTTCTTCAACCAAACAATTTTCCATTAATTTGTATTTTCTGTTACATGAATGACAAACAAAATTATTATCCAACCTTTGCCCACATTCACATACCCAACCTATTTGTTTAGCCGGCACTCCAGCCATCAAGGCATAATTAGGAACATCTTTTGTGACGACACTTCCTGATCCAATCATCGCCCATTTACCAATGGTATGACCACACACAATCGTAGCATTAGCGCCAATGGTTGCACCAAATTTAACTAAAGTTTTTTTATAATACTCAGCTCCTTTTGGATATTTGCTTCTTGGAGTAAGGTCATTTGTAAAAACCATTGAAGGCCCACAAAAAACATAATCTTCAAGTTCAACGCCCTCATATACCGAAACATTGTTTTGGATTTTTACATTGTTGCCAATTTTTACATTGTTAGAAATATTGACATTTTGGCCAATCGAACATTTTTCTCCAATAACAGCCCCACTTTGGATGTGAGAAAAATGCCAAATTTTTGTTCCTTTGCCAATTATTACATTTTCATCAACATAAGAACTTTCATGAACAAAATAATCCACTATTTAAACCTCCCAACAAAATCCATTGTTGAACAGTTTTTTAAGGGAAGTTTTACGATTTTTCCTTCTGCAGCTGATTTATATATTGCTAATACAAGTTCCAAAGCCCTTCTTCCATCTTCTGCGGTAACATAAGGTTCACGGTTGTTTTTTATTGCATCAATGACATCTGCATAAAGTGGTTTATGTCCAAACCCATATACACTAGGGGGATTTTCATGATATTTTTCTTTTACTTCTACTGGATTATCAAGATTGTCCGCAAATTTCCATTCTTCAATTATGTTCACAGATTTTCCTCCAGCTTTAATCATCCCTTTTTCACCAAAAATGAATAAAGTTTCTTCAAAGTTGGTCGGAAATATGGTGGTTGTACCTTCAATAATTCCATAACTTCCATTTGCAAACTTTACTATTGCCATTCCTAAGTCTTCCGCTTCAATGTATTCATGATTTACATTATCAGTCATTCCTGAAACTTCTACAATGTCATTTCCCATCATCCACCTTAATAGGTCAATGTTATGAATACATTGATTCATTAGTGCTCCACCGTCTTGTTCCCAAGTTCCTCTCCAAGGAGCTTGGGTATAGTAGTCTTTGCTCCTATTCCATCTAATATGAGCAGTACCATAAAATAATTTCCCAAAACGATTTAGTTCAATAGACTCTCTAATTTTTAATATTGATTTATTAAAGCGATTTTGGTGACAAGCACTTACAACTACTTTGAATTTTTTTGATAAAGAAATTATATCATCTGCATCTTTTAAAGATAAAGATATGGGTTTTTCGATTATTAAGTTAATTCCTTTTACAATACAGTCTTTAGCAATCTGAGCATGTTTTCCACTTTCTGTTGCAATTGCAATTAAATCTATTTTTTCTTTTTCAATCATTTCTTTATAATCTTTGTAGATTTTTGTTGAAGAACTTAGTTTAAAATCAATTACAAGTTGTTGCGCTTTTTTAATATCCAAATCACAAAGAGCAACAACTTCTAATAAATTATTTATTGCAGCTGAAACATGATTTGGAGAAATTCTTCCACAACCAATTAAAGCATATTTTAAACTCATCTTATCCCCCTTATAGCAGTTCAATATTATCGCGATTGCATATTTTTTTCATAGCATTTTTCGTATCAAATATCATTTTTGCATTCTTTTGTATGAAATTATAATCAACATTTGTATGAGCAGCGGTAATAACAACTAAATCAACGGACTTAAGAATTTCTTTATTTAATTCAGTTAAGCCTTTTTTTATTTTTCCATCTTCTTTATATTCAGGAATATATGGATCAAAATACTCAACAATTGCACCAAGTTTTTCAAATTCATTAATTACTTCAATTGCTGGACTTTCACGATAATCATCAATATCTTGTTTATATGCAACACCAAGAACTAAAATTTTTGAACCGTTGATGGCTTTTTTATATCGATTTAAAATCTTAATGCTTCTTTCAGCACAATATTCGGGCATTCGATCATTAATCATCATTGAAGATTCAATCATGGAAGTATGGAATCCATATTCTCTTGCTTTCCATGATAAATAATATGGATCAAGAGGAATACAGTGCCCCCCAAGACCAGGTCCTGGATAAAAAGCTTGAAAACCATATGGTTTTGTTTTTGCTGCTTCAATTACTTCCCAAATATTAATGTTCATTTTATTGCATAACATTGCAAGTTCGTTAATTAATCCAATGTTTACATTACGATAAGTATTTTCTAAAATTTTCTCCATTTCAGCTATTGCTGGAGAAGACACCCTATGAACAGGGGCAGCCAAAATATTTTCATACATTATTGCAGCAATTTCTGTACATTCTGGTGTTACTCCGCCAACAACTTTAGGGGTGTTTTTAGTTTTATAAATGAGATTCCCTGGATCAACCCTCTCAGGGGAAAATGCCAAGTAGAAATCAGTTCCACACTTCAAACCTGATTTTTCAAGGATAGGTTTCAATAATTCTTCGGTCGTCCCAGGATAAGTTGTTGATTCCAACACTATTAACATATCTTTATGCATATATTGAACAATATTTTCTGCAGATGAACGAACAAAGCTTATATCAGGTTGCTGATATTTATCAAGCGGTGTGGGTACACAAATGCAAACCGCATCAGCTTTAGCTACTTCTGAAAAATCAAAAGTAGCTCTTAATTTACCACTTTTTACCAACTGCTTAAGGTCTTCATTTACGACATCACCAATATAATTTTCTCCGGAATTTACCATTTCAACTTTTGATTTTTGAATATCAAATCCAATCGTTTTAAATCCAGCTCTTGCTTTTTCAACAGCTAAAGGAAGACCAACATAACCAAGGCCAATTACTCCAAGAATAGCAGTTTTACTTTTAAATTTTTTTATTAATTTACTCACAATATTTATCCTTTTTTTCTAAATTTTTTTGTTTTAAGATGTTTTCGTAAAAAATATTTTTTGGTTGATTAATTCCTAAATTAAATAGCATGTCCAAGGCTGATAGATTATTGACAAAACTAGATGAATTAATTTGTCGATAAATTGGATATTCAAATTCCTGGAAAATAACATGTATGTCGTTTCGTTCAAACAATTCGACATCAATATATTTTTTTGCTCCAACTCCAGACAGATAAATGTTTGCTTTTAAACTTTTTAACTTATTAATTAAGTTTAAATTTTTATCTTCTGAGTAAGAATAATTCAATTCTGAATGATACATCATTGGCGTTTTTATATCAAATAATTCACGAAATAAAATAATTGTTTCTAACTGAAGGTCAATAAGGTTTGAAAAATCTTTTTGAAGTATTTCGTTTATGAATGGCCAAATTTCTCCAAAATAAGATGCTTTAATATAATTATTATAAATCCAATTTTTGTGTGAAGTTAAAACTTTTTGACAATCATGTAATTTTATATGTCTATTTTCTTTATCAAATAATTTCTCGTTTTCAACGCTTAAACTTAAGTATTTTACCATTCCAGATGTTTCAAGAAATAAGTTTCTTGTCATCGGTGATTTCTTTTCTAATTGCGCTAAATCATTTATTAAAAACAAATCTGATTTCGCCATTTTATCTAAATATCCAAGCCATGGAAAATAATGGGGTTGATGAGAACTAATAATCATTCTATTCTTTCCTCCTTAACAACTCATTTATGATTTCTAAATACTTTTGATTTTGTCTTTCTCTTGAAAATTTATCAATATTATCCAAATTATCCAAGCATTGTAAATTATTCAAAATAATATACTCGATGATTTTTTTTGTTTCAAGTTCAGAAGTTGAAACAAAACCATTTTTAAATGATGATATAAGTTCGCCAAGCAAACCTGGATTCCGTGCAATCAATAATACCGGCTTATTTACCATAATGTAATCAAAAATCTTTGTTCCAAATCCTGTCGGGCTATCTTCAATTAAAAGCAGTAAATCTGATTTATAACATTTTAATAAACCATCTTCATATTTTAAAAACCCCGTATTGTAGTAAGAAATATTTTCGTTAATGTTTTTATTGAATAAATTCTCAACAAAAGGTTCTTTCTCACCAATATGAACTACCTGGATTTTTGTTTTCAATGATAAATAATTTAACGCATTATAAAAAATTAGTGTCGATGCTTTAGAGTAATATGAAAACTTACCAAACAAACAAATTTTAAATGCATTTAAATTTTCTTCCCTTTTTGGGAGCAATTTTTTTGACAGAACTCTATCAAATCCATTTTTAATAATCGATATTTTTTCGTATTTCACAAAATATTTTCTCATTAAAATTTCTTTATCCCGGCTCGATGTTACAATTATTTTTGATGAATTATTAATAGCTTTAAATTCAGTTAAATAATTTCCTTGAAAAAAGTTTAATAAGAAAAATTTTAGTTTTCCTACAATTCCTTTTGGTTTTCTTGGATTAATCAACCACAAATCCCGGAATTCCAAAATAATTTTGATTTTAAAATCTCTTCTAATTTTTTTTATTGGCTTCAAAGTGTAAAAAGGACCTGAAGAAATAATTATAATATCTGGTTTAAAAAGCAAAGTTTGCTCATATATAAAACGAGAATACAATTTTTGCATTTTAAAAAACGAATTCGGATTATTACATCTTATATCAATAGTGGGAATTTTAGGATTAACTTTATCTAAAACCAAATTGGAACTCCACATATCATTATTGTTTTTTATAACTAATAACGAAAAGTTATCAAAATTGGATATATAGTTTATTAAACTTCCCATTCTTTTTGAACCAACACCAGAATACGGCGGAAATGCAGGGGAAATAACTAAAATTTTTTTTTTCATCATCGATTTCTTTACCAAAACTTTCTATTTTTTAAAATAAACCATATTTTTTTATTATTTTTCTTAATATATTTAAATGAAAAGTTGACAAATAATTCCTATAGTATAGTATTGATTCAAAAATATAAAAAGAAATTAAAGCCAATTAAGGTATTTGTTTTAAAATTCGCATTGTTTATAGCAATCTGAAATTGACCAGATTTTAAGAAAAACAATGATTAAAATTGACCACCCATTGTATTAAACGATACTCATGAACTAATAGATTGTGAGATAAAAAAGTGATAAAAATAATGGAAAAAGAGAAATCATTGTTAGATTTAAAAATAGTCGATTCAAGAGAGCAATTGCTAGAGAACTAGTGATTACCCATAATATTGTTAAAAGTTGCATTCTGAAGCATAAATAATTTATGACAGAAATCTTTAGTTATTCAACGCTAACAGTTGTTATTATGGGGCGGTGCCCCACAAAGTTCATGTTATTACAATCAAAGGAGAAGCATATCAATTAAAAGAAATCAAGAGTGGTTAAACCGCTAAGTAGTTAATTTCGAATCAATAAAGGTGGGCAATTTCACATTGATGTTTGTAGCATAAAAAGAAAGAATTATTAAAACAAGGATATTTTTTTAAACTTCAAAATAAAAACTTTTCCTAAAATTATTCATTTTTATTGAATAAAGAAAAATTATTCATTGAAACTTGTAAGAAAAAAAATTTTGCTCCTTCAAAACCTACATTAAAAAGCAAATCTAAAATTGATAACCCCGGAACAAATTCTAATGAATTATTTTGGTTATATGGAATTAAATCAGTTTTTATGAATGCTACATTAATATTATTATTTTTTAATAGTTTTGTGTCCAAATAATCTAATGATCCACCACTCCCTGAATAGTAATTTGTAGCATTTAACTCTCTACATATTTCAACAATTAAATTTGACTTGTGGGAATCCTTTAATGGTAAATTCAATGAGGACTGTAAAATCAAATTTGTAGGAATTTCAAGTAAATTTTTAATATCAATAATACTTTGAATTGAATATTCATATACAAATGAAAATTTTTTATTGAAAAACATCACAACAAATGGCCAAACTTCACTAAAATATAATGTTTTTTTATAATTCTCTTTAATAAAATTTAAATTTCTCGTTCTCCAATCTACATTATTATTAACTTCAAGTTCACTAAATTTCTTTTGGAGATAATCTTTTTTTACAAAGGGAATTGAAAAATATTTTATTTTACCATTACAATCTAAAAGTCTATTTCTATGCATATACGAACTGTCAGTTAATTGAACATTATCAAGTAAAACAAATTTTTCAACTAAAGCCATTTTAATAAAATATCCTAACCAAGGAAATAAGTGTGGCTGATGGATTGCAATATTCATTAATTTATACCTTCACTTCTAAAAATGTCATCACTATTTCTTATGTTCTTTTTAATTGAATTTATTGTGCTAATCTTTCTTTCATTTGCAAACTCGTTTAAAATCAGTGCTAAATCCTTAGATATATCAGAATACCAAATGGGGTGAGTTAATAAATGTAATCTCAAAATAGATTTTGTTTTTATTATATTTATAACATCCATTTTCCAATTTCTCCTACTATCAGAAACATATAACATTTCTTTAAAATAAGTATTAGAATAAGAATTTATAATATTTCCAAAATCATAATTATTAATTAATGAAGAATTAGAAGGACGGTGAAATGACACACAATCGACTTTGATTCTATAAAAATCTTCAAGAAGTTTAATCTCTTTATGAATTAAAAGATTAAAATCATTATTATCATAGCGAGTTTCATCAAAATGTAAACCGATTTTATGATTGAGACTAATTATTTCTCTTATAATTTTTTCTGCTTCTAAAGAAAAAACATTATAAAAATTAGATGTGATTAACAAAAAAAATGTAGATTTTACACCCATATTGCTTTCAATTTTTGCAATTTCAAGAGCTTTTTCCAAAGAAAAATCTATATCATGTCTCATTATCACAGATTTGTAAAATTTTAAATAATTTGTGTAGTCACAAAAAATAAAATTATTCTTTAAAAGTGTATTAATTAAATTTTTAAAGGAATTATAAGTAAAATCCATATGTAAACCTCAATAATTAAATATAAATTTTATTTTTTAGAAAAAATAAAGATATGGGAACAAAAACAAAAATGAAATAATTTGTTTGAAAACAAATAAAAGGATTAAAAAGGGACATAAAAACAATTGTAAACAGCAATGGAAAAAAATTAAAAAATTTGTATTTTTTTATCATTATCTTAAAAAAAGAAATATAAATTACTAGAACCATTATCAAACCAATTATTCCATGCATTGACCAAATATCTAAAATTTCACTATGACCAGATACACCTAAATTTTTAGCAAGCGTCAATATATTTCCAACCTTATGACCTACACCAAAAATAGGGTTTGATAATATTCCAGTAAAACCCCTTTCAATAGTAAAAAATCTATTAATTAAATTGCTATCAGAAGAACTACGAAAAGCTAAATACTCACCAATTTCAAACAATCTTTGTTGAACTGCATTTTCTTTTAAATAGTTGATATTCATTAAAATTTCGCCCAATTTTTGTGATAGTGTTAAAAAAAGTATTAAGAAAAGAAAAAGAAAAAAGATATTCTTTGTAAAATTTCTAACTTTAATTTTATGGTCTTCAAAATATCTCGAAGAAAATAAAAAGGAAATAACTGAACCAATTATGGAAAAAACGAAAGTAATGGTTGACCCAGTAAGATAAATAACAAAGTAAGAGGAAACCAAAACAATTAAAAGAATAAAAATGTTTTTTCTCGACTTAATAAGACCCTGTTTTAAAACTGTGCATAGAAAAATTGATAATAAAGCCGCTGAATAAGCAAAAAAATAACCGGCGCCAAAAAAATAATTTTTCCCATCAACTCCGTCATTCGTCATAATTCTTGGCAAAAATGGATTATTAATAAGAAAGATTAACGAAAAAAATAAGGTAAAAATATAAATAAAAATTAAAAAAGTTAAAATCTTTTTATATTTAAATCTATTAAAATTCTTAAAATAATTATAAATAAAGTAGGGAGAAAAATTAAGTAAATAAGTAAAAGTTTGTTTTGAAATGTCAAGTAAATTTCCATGTATTAAACCAGAAAGAAAATAGTATCCAAGAAAAAGAAAAATTGAAATACTAATTACTGATAATTTGCTTTCACCTTTAACTGTTAATGGAAGATATGTAAGAAATAGCCATAACAAAAATAGCGCAAAACTAATAAATTTTAAAAAGCTTGAAGTCTCTCCACTCATATAAAGAAAGAGAAATGCAACTAAAATTATGTCGTTGAAAGAAATATTTGCTTTTTTTAATATGACTTTTTTCGAATTAATTGTTTCCACATTTGTAATCCTTTGAATATAAATTAAATAATATTGGGGCAATTTTGCTAGCTGAGTACTTTTCCAAAACAAATTCTCTAATGTAAAAGGGATCAAATTGATCGATATTATTAAACACAAACTCCATTTTTTCAACTAAGTCACATAATTTGAAATCAAAAAACAAACCTAATTTTGGATTAATAATAATATCTTCTGCCCCACCAGAGTGAGAAGACAGGATGGGTAATCCACATGCCATGGCTTCAATAATTGAAACTCCAAAAGTTTCTTTAAGGGATGGGAGAATAAAACAGTCACAATAATTATAAAAATCAAATATAAAGGTCCTTTGTCTTTTTCCCATGAATATTACTTTGTCAGTTATATTTAAATAATTACATTTCTTTTTTAATTTTTTTCTCAAAATTCCATCTCCAAAAACAAATAATTTTGCATTATATTTTTCTAAAAACAATGAAAAAGCTTCAAAAAGAAAGTAATGATTTTTTATAGGAACCAAATTTGCAGTTATAACAAATGAAAATTCTTTGGATGGAATCTTTCTTATTTTAAAATTTTCCAATTCAATAGGCAACATGTTTGGAATTACAATTGAATTTATTTTTGAATTTATTAAAAGATTATTCTTTAGCGAATTGCTCACTGAGATAATATAATCTGAGCCATCATAAGCAGAACTAGTTAATTTTTTGATGGTTTTTTTTAAACGTAGAGCATTTAATTTCGAAGAATGCTCTGTAATTATATATCTAAAGTTTAAATCTCTTTTCAAACGATTTATTATTTTGTTATACAAAAATGAAGTATCAATAAAATGAGAATGAATTACTTCAGGAACCCAATTTTGTTTCTGTATTAATTTAAAAAAATTATTAATAATTATTCTTGAAATGAAGGTTCTAAGCGAAAATGGTAAAAGTCTTCCAACAAAAAAACTCGCATAATATACTTTAATTCCTTTAATATTACTAAAACCATAACCAATTTTTCTCAAATGTTTAATTGATCTAAAATCGTGTGCAAATATTCTTACATCGTTCCCAAGACCCGACAACGATAATGCTTGGTCAAATTCAAAAGGATTAATACGAAGATCTTTATTATATTCACAAGTTGTTAAAATTAATATTTTCATGATTAAGAAACTTCAATCCTTTTTGATAATTTTTCATAATCGATTAAATCCTTTACATTATTATAACAATTTTCTTTAAGTGAAAAAAGTGATTCTGAATTAATTAATGCAAACCTATCGGTTAATTCCTCAGCATTTGAAGCATAAAAAACATTGTCACTGAATAATAATTTGTAATTCTTATGTGGAAATAAAACAGCAAAACATCTACAACAAATTGAACTTTGAACTGTAACAGTCATTCCACCAATATTAACATAAACATCTGATGCACACAATATTTGAGTTAATTCTTCTTGGCTTTTCCACCCTAAAAAGATTATTCGCTTATCTTTTTCAATTAAATCTAGTAATTTTTTTGAATCTTTTTTATTAAGAGAACCTACAAGCAATAAAATAAAATTTTGGTTAGTAGTTTGAGAAAATGATACAATCACTTCTTCTGTTTTTCGTTCCTTAATGGACATTTTTCCAGTATGAAGAAAGATAATTTTATTCATTATTCCAAGGTTGTTTCTCACAAAATTCCTACTCAATTTGTAATTTTCATCATCTATTATGTCACCACCTAATGGAAATAACTCTAATTTTGTATTTGGAATACCATATTCTTTATGAGCGAAATCCAAACTTTCTGGAGAAATACATAGGACTTTCCTTATACTTGAAAGACTCAATTTGATTATTAATTTATAAAAGATTCTATGTAAAAAAAATTTTGAAAAAAGGTTTCTTATGCTATTAGTGTAATCTGAATGAACATCAACATATAAGGTTACCCCTTTTTTTGAAAACCTACTTACTAATAATAAATCAAGACTCTGAATTCCATGAAAAAGTATTATCTCTGGTTTGAACTGTTTCAAAAATTTTAAAACACCTTTATGGGAACGTACTTTCGTAAAAAACGGAAAATATTTTTTAATTGGTAATCTTGTAACTTTTATTCCATTTTCATTTATATAAGTTGATGGTTTTAAAGTTTTTGTTTTATAACTATTATAAACAACTGTTGAAGATAAAATCTCAACCTCGTGACCATGCTTATAATTATAAAAGGGTAAGCGATTTTCTTGGTATCCCTCGCCATCAGCGAAGTAGTTAGCCAAAACTATGTGTAATATTCTCATTTTAAAACCTTCTTAACAAAAAATATATAAAATTCTAATTATTTTTTTAAAAATTTAACTTATCTTTATTTGTTATCTTAAAATTGCAAATATAACAAGTTATATTGTTATATTTGTTTTGCTAAATGTTTAATAATTAAAATAACTGACAATAATTCTTTTTATTTTTTCAGATACATTTGAAACCAAATAGTCATTTACAGCATTTAAATCTTGCGAAAATTCACATAACAAAGTTATACCCTGAATAATCTTATCTTTTTTTGTCCCAACCATCATTACAACTGCTTCTTCCATAGCTTCTGGTCTCTCATGTGCCTCTCTAATATTCAAAGCTTTAAAATTCATAATCGAAGCTTCTTCGCTAATAGTTCCGGAATCACTTAACACACATTTTGATTCAATTTGAAGTTTATTATAATCAATAAAACCTAAAGGTTTTAAAGTTTGAATCAAAGGATGAAATTCTATCCCTTTTGAATCAATCATTTTCCTTGTCCTTGGATGTGTTGATACTATGATTGGCAATTTGTAAAGTTCAGCCATTGTATTTAATGAATCAACCAAATCAAAAAAATTATTTGAATTAATGTTTTCTTCTCTATGTGATGATACTAAAAAGTATTTACCAGATTCTAAGCCTAACTTTTTTAAAATATTCGAATTATCAATTTCTTCTTTTTTACTCATTAACACTTCATACATAGGGCTTCCAGTTTTAATGATTCTATCTGCAGGAATCCCTTCATGAATCAAATACTCCCTAGCTATAGAACTATAAGGTAAATTAATATCTGCAATGTGGTCAACAATTTTTCTGTTTGTCTCTTCAGGAACTCTTTGGTCGAAGCATCGATTCCCAGCTTCCATATGAAAAATGGGAATATGTCGACGCTTGGCAGCAATCGCTGCCAAACAACTATTCGTATCACCAAGCACCAAAAATGCATCTGGTTTTTCTAACTCCAAAATTGGGTCTATCTTTATTAATATATTGCCTATGGTCTCAATAGCGTTTCCTATTGCAGCGTTTAAAAAATAGTCTGGTTTTTTCAGGTTAAAATCTTTAAAGAAAATTTCATTTAACTCATAGTCATAATTTTGACCAGTGTGAACTAAAATGTGTTCAATCGCTTTAGAAGAGTTTAGTTTATTAATAACAGCAGATAACCTAATTATTTCCGGTCTTGTACCAACAACTGTCATTACCTTCAATCTTATCATTGTTTATACCTCCTCATAGTAGGTGTCAGGTTTTTCTGGATCAAAGCATTCATTAGCCCACATCACTGTAACCATATCAACATTTCCAATATTTTTTATGTTATGGGTATAGCCTGGGGGTATTTCAACTACTTGAAGTTTTTGATCATTAACATAGTATTCAATAATTTCGTTTTCACCAATCTTCCTTAACCGAATTACTCCACTTCCACTAATAACTATAAACTTCTCATTTTTTGAGTTGTGCCAGTGGTTTCCTTTAACAATGCCTGGTTTAGAAATGTTAATAGAGATTTGTCCATATTCAAAAGTCTTAAACATTTCTGTGAATGAACCTCGATAATCAGTATTCATCTTAAGGTCAAAAATAAATTGATCTTTTGGCAAATAACTCAAATAATTTGCATATAATTTTTTTGTAAAAAGGTCTTCCATGTTAGGAATGAAAAGATTTTCTCGACTTAACTTAAAAGAATAAAGAAGATCCGCTACCTCACCCAATTTTTTTGTAAAAACAGGATGAATAGAATAAAAATCACCTTGTTTTTTTGCCTTTCCGCTTAGAATGCTAATCAATTCTTCAACCAAATCATCAATGTATACCAAATTTAAAACGGCGTTCGGATCGTTGATTATAATTGGTAAATTATTGGCAATATTGTAAGAAAAAGTCGCAATAACACTATTGTAATTTGGCCGGCACCATTTTCCAAACACATTGGGAAAACGATAGATATAAACTTTAGCTCCAGTTTCCAGCTGATATTTAAACAGCAACTCTTCTCCTGCTTTTTTACTAATTCCATAAGGGTTATTAACCAAGGCTTGAATTGATGACGCTAACATTATTGGACACTTATTACCCCATTTTTTAAGATTATTCAGTAAAATAGAAGTAAATCCGAAATTACCTTCCAAATATTCTTTTGGATCTTTTGGCCTATTAACTCCCGCAAGATGAAATACAAAATCGCAATCTTTCGAGAAATGATCCAAATCCGTGGAGGTTGATTCTATATCATATTCATAAATATCTTTATAATTTCTATTTTTTAATTCTACAATTAAATTTTTCCCAATGAATCCTTTTGACCCTGTTACAAGAATTTTCATATTACCTCTATTTAAACATATCTAATTTCAACAACAATTTTTTCATTCCCTCAATATCTAAGCGTGTCGTATTGTGAGAATGATAAGAATCAGCAAGGATTAGCTTTTTACTTCCTTTCTCGACAAATCTATCATAATTTAGATTTCGATTATCTGCAGGGATTTTGAAAAAGCCCCCTAAATCTAAAGCTTTTGTCATCTCCTCTTGTGTAACGAGTACTTCATATAACTTCTCACCATGTCTTGTACCAATATACACGGGAGGAATATCACATTTTTTTAAATCTAAAATAGCTTTTGCAAGAACATCAATTGTAGAAGCAGGGGCTTTTTGTACAAACAAATCTCCTTGTTCTCCATGAAGAAATGCGTAGAGTACCAATTCAACTGCATCGTCTAGCGTCATCATAAAACGGGTCATTGCGGGGTTGGTAATTGTTACGGGTTTGTTTGAGGATATTTGGCTGAGAAATAACGGGATAACTGAACCTCGAGATCCCATCACATTTCCATATCGCGTCAAACAAAGGATAGTATCATTTAATCTAAATTGACGAGATCTTGCAATAACATTTTTTTCCATGATTGCCTTACTCATGCCCATTGCATTAATCGGGTAAGCTGCTTTATCAGTCGATAAAAATATAGCCTTTTTTACTCCGTTTTTTACACAAGCAGAAATGACATTGTCGCTACCTAAAATATTGGTTTTTACTGCTTCTAAAGGATAAAACTCACAGGACGGCACTTGCTTTAAAGCTGCTGCATGAAATACAAAATCCACACCTATGAATGCACCATCAATTGAATTATAATCTCTTACATCGCCAATATAGAATTTTAATTTGTCATTATTATAAAATTTACGCATATCTTCTTGTTTTTTTTCATCACGTGATAAGACTCTTATTTCTTTTATTTCAGAATTTAAAAATCTTGAAACAACTGCATTACCAAACGAGCCTGTCCCCCCAGTAATAAGTAATATTTTATCTTTAAACATCAATTATTGTCCCCTTTTTTGTTAATATGATTGATTATAGTATTATAAGAAGATTTAACATCAAAATATTCAGTCAATGTTCTATAAGAATTTTCCCTCATGATTTTTCGGTTATCCGCTATAGACAAATACTTATAATTTTCAATAAATTTTTTTATATCTCCGCTTTGGTTCCATAACCCTATTCCCCAATCAATGATATGATCTTTTAAATCAGTGTTTGAATCCGAGGACATAATAATGGGCAAAGAAGCTTGTAAATAACTTAGTAAACGCGAAGGATAATTGGGAATAGTAAACCTATTATCTAGGAAAATAAGACCAACATCAGATACGCTTAATAGTTCCTCAAATTCATTTTTAGGTAAAAATGATATTAGTTTTGTTTTTTTAATATTGTTTGTTGAGATAAATTTTTTTGTTTTTTCAAATTCAGTTCCATTTCCAACAATCAAATTCATAACATTTTGCAATTTTTCTGTTTCATAAATACATTTGCATAAAAAATCTATGCCTTGTGGTCTTCCTAAATTTCCGCCATATATATATATAGTATTTCCTTTTTCAATGTTATATTTTTTTAGAATAGCATCTTTATTGGTATTAGTAAGTATTTGCCTTAATTTAATTGAGTTACGGTTTATTTCGACTTTTTCCTTTTTTAAGAAAGGGTTATGCTGTAAAAGATAATTTTTATTTCCTTCACTCATACAGCCAATAAAGTCAGACAAGGTGTAAAGCAGCTTTTCTTTCTTTCTAAAATATGAATATAAAATCGAAGTAATTCCATGTTTGTTTAATAAGCCTAAGTCCACAGCATTTTGTGGAAAAATATCTTTCAACAAAAGATAAGCCATTGCTCCATACTTCTTCTTTACATATGAAATGGTCCTTATAAAATTAATTGGAGGAGTGGAATAAATAATTAACTCAAAATTAATTTCTTTATAAAATTTTTTAAAAGCACTTAAAAAATAGAAATCAATTAATAAAGTAGTTATCCCTTTTTCAATCAAATTTGTTTTTTGAATGTTCCCAATTTTCTTTTTTAAAATTTGATAATTATTGCCTTTAATTAACTTTGTAGTTTTATTAAATCTTCTTTCATATGGAGAAATAACGAATACTTGATGACCATTATCAACAAATTCGGACAATAAATCAGTATAAATATTGGATTCATTTAGAGATTCAAAATTAAGAAGTGTCAAAAATAAAATATTCATTTATTTTTCCCTAATTTAATAAATTTATTAATTTGTCTTAACCCACTTAAAAGATAAGATTAATTTGTTTTTTATAGTGTTTTTTCAAAAAGTTACAATTTAATGATTGGCATTATTTTTTTTGCCCATCAATGTCTTCAATAGTTACCAATCTTTCTTCAACTGTTTTAGTCGTTACATTTATTATTGGAATGCGAAACTATTTATAATAAACCTAGAGCTATTATTCACACGTATGGCTTCAATTATAAATTAACAACGAGTCAATTCGACAAACACAATTGTTTAAAAAATGTTTTCTAATATCTAATCTTTGTTTTGAAAGTTAAACTCATCGTTAATTATTTCAACCTCTTAATGTAGGGTTTCCTTTGATAAGAGGCTTTAATATAAAACCAAAACAACTTAGTCGTCGCAGCTAGCAAATTTGATTATAATACCTTTTACCTCTGGTTTTGCATCAATAATCCCTTTTTAGATGTTTGCCTCTATTCTCTTATTTTAATCGGTTTAGCTGGCACACCTACTGCAACAACATTTTGAGGAATATCTTTTGTTACTATAGCACCAGCCCCGATGATTGTATTTTTTCCAATTCTTAATCCCTGTATGATTTTTGCTCCTGTTCCAACACTTACTAATTCTTCAATGTTGACATGGCCAGAAATACTGACACCTGGTAAAATTGTTGAAAAATCACCAATTATAGCATCATGTCCAACTGTTGAATCATAATCAAGAATTACATGTTTTCCAATTTTAATATTAACGGTAATGATACAACCTGGACAGATAATTGTTCCTTCCCCAATATTAACAAATTTTGACACTCTAACATCTGGATGAATTAAAACTGGATATGAATTTTTAGAATCAGTCAACCGTTCTAATACTCTTTTTTTGATAATTGGGTCAGCAATTGCACAAACAACATTCAAATTTTGTTCATGCAACCAAGCTACATCCCCAATTACATTAGAATCATTTATAACTGTTCCTTTGGGCAAATTATCATCTACGAAACCAATAAAATTCCATTGTTTATTTACACCATTTATTTCATCAATGAACCATTTAACCTCTCTGCCAAATCCACCAGCACCTATTATTACGATATTCTTCATTTTGTGCTCCCCTTAAACTCTTCCATAGTTTGAGATGTTATTGATGTCACTCCTTCTCGAATTATTACTTTTTTGATGGTTTTTAAAATAATCAACAAATCGCCAATAAAGGTAATATTATTAACATATTTTAAATCGTAATCAAATTTTTCTTCCCAAGTTATAGCATTTCTACCATTTACTTGTGCTAAACC